>Ga0123353_10000258_pt1 | contig 67000 bp, 71 predicted proteins | sample TergutLab28metaG_3_FD_92763 | JGI IMG/M metagenome (GOLD analysis project Ga0123353, IMG submission 92763) | Labiotermes labralis P3 segment gut microbial communities from Petit-Saut dam, French Guiana - Lab288 P3 | ecosystem: Host-associated > Arthropoda: Insects > Digestive system > Gut ... | reverse complement strand
TGGAGATTTCCATCAGGCCTTTGCTCTCTCATTCTAACAGCTTAGGCAACAAAATGGAAAAGGCATGGCTGGATGCCATGACCATTACCAAATATATTGTAACAGGAGATAAAGGCATGAAAAAATTACTCGAAATTGTTGACGTCGTCGGACGTGAAATCATTGACTCCCGCGGCAACCCCACCGTCGAGGTAGAGATCTATGTCGAGAGTGACGACGGTCTCTTTGCTGGCCGCGCGGCCGTACCGTCAGGCGCATCGACAGGCATCCACGAGGCATGTGAACTGCGTGACGAGGACAAAAATCGCTATCTGGGCAAGGGCGTCTTAAAAGCCGTTGACGCTGTCAATGGTGAGATTGCCGAAGCGCTTTTAGGCATGAACGCCATGGATCAGGTGACTATTGATAATATGCTCATCGAGCTTGACGGCACCCCCAACAAGTCAAAGCTGGGCGCAAACGCTATCCTCGGTGCTTCGCTGGCTTGCGCGAAAGCATCTTCCGAAGCGCTGGGAGTCCCTCTATACCAGTACATCGGCGGCGTGAACGCAAAAACCCTGCCCGTGCCCATGATGAATATTCTCAACGGCGGCGCGCACGCGTCCAATACAGTCGATATACAGGAGTTTATGGTTATGCCGGTAGGGGCAGATTCTTGGACTGAGGCTCTGCGTTGGTGCGTCGAAGTATTCCATCACTTGAAGAAGATACTCTCCGATAAAGGTATGACCACCGCGGTCGGCGACGAGGGCGGCTTCGCGCCAAACCTCGAGAGTGACGAAGACGCGCTCAAACTCATAGTCGAAGCGATCGGAAAGGCCGGCTATAAGCCTGGTGAAGATTTTATGATTGCCATAGATGCGGCCGTTGCGGAGTGGTATAAAGAAGATGGCACATACTTTCTGCCTAAAGCTAAAAAGACTTTCACCCGTCAGGACATGGTCAATATGTGGACAGATTTTGCCAATAAGTACCCGATTATCTCACTTGAAGACGGTATGGGCGAGGACGACTGGGAGGGCTGGAAGATGCTCACCGACGCGCTGGGCAAGAAGATACAGCTAGTAGGCGACGACCTCTTTGTTACCAATGTCAGTCGCCTGTCCGACGGTATCAATAAGGGCGTGGCTAACGCTATCCTTATCAAGGTCAACCAGATTGGCACGCTTACCGAGACGCTCGACGCCATTCAAATGGCGGCACGCGCGGGCTATACGTCCGTTGTATCCCACCGTTCGGGCGAGACCGAAGACGCGACTATCGCCGACATAGCCGTTGCTGTCAACGCCGGACAGATAAAGACCGGTGCGCCCAGCCGCTCGGATCGTGTAGCGAAATATAACCAACTGCTGCGTATTGAGGAGGAACTCGGGGACACCGCACAGTATCCGGGACGCAGCGCTTGGTTTAACTTGAAGTAAGAAATTAATAACTATGTGGGCGCGTACAATACGCGCCCATAATTTATATAATAGGCGGTGCAAATAGCGGTGTTAAATCACTTAGGGACTCAAGAAATAATTACCGACAGACTTACTCTAAGAAAATACGTAATAACAGACGCGGACGATATGTTTCTGAATTGGGCAACGGATAAGGAAATTACACGATTTTGGGGTTGGGAACCCCATAAAGATATTGAGGAAACAAAATCACTGTTGCAAGGCTGGATTGATGAATACAGTAAAGAAGACTGCTATCATTGGGTCATTATTCTCAAAGAAACATCACAGGCAATCGGATATATCTACATAAACGAAATAGATAGCGAAGAGGAAACTGCCTCTATCCATTCGCTTGTCAGCAGGAAGTATTGGAATAAAGGATTAGCTACAGAAGCATGCAAAGCTGTTTTAGCGTTTGCGTTTACAGAAATAGGAATAAATAAAATCCGGACACGCCATCATGTTAAAAATCCCGCCAGCGGAAAAGTCTTGCAGAAATCAGGAATGAGGTTTTCGGGGATTGCATATAAACATTTTCCTGAGTGTGAAAGCCTTAGCGGAGATTACTGCTTTTATGAGATTTCTAAAAATGAATGGTTGTCCATCCGCCCCATGCTTGCGCAGGACATCGACATTATAATCAATAACTTCACCGAGCAGGGTTGGTCAAAGCCGCGTGACGTGCTGGAAAACTATTTAACCACACAAAACGACGGCAAACTCTTTGTGTTTGTCGCCGAATATAAAGGCGAGGTCGCAGGTTACGCAACGCTTTACCCATGCGCCGAAAACGGACCATTCGCAGGTAAGAGCGTGCCCGAAATAAGCGACTTTAACGTGTTTATCAAATTTCAACGCAATGGAATCGGTAAAGCTATCCTTGACGCGGCGGAGAAAAAAGCATCCGAACTCAGCGATACGATCTCGTTGGGTGTCGGACTGCACTATGGTTATGGACAGGCGCAGAGAATCTATGCCAAAAGGGGATACATACCCGACGGCAGCGGCGTGTGGTATAAGAACACACGGCTCGAGCAATATGCCACGTGCAAAAATGACGACGACCTGGTGCTGTACATGTCGAAGAAACTGTAGGGGACGATGCCCACATCGTCCTGTATGCGGCATAGCGGCGTCGCCGCGCCCTACTCCAACAACCCTTTCAACATCTTCAACGCCGCCCGCTCTATCCGTGATACCTGCACCTGACCCGTACCGATGACCTTAGCCGTCTTATCCTGTGTTAAACCCTTATAAAACCTTAAAAATATCACTGATCGTTCGCGTTCGGGCAGCTTTTCAATAGCCTGCCTGAGCGCGATGTTCTCTGTTAGGCTCTCTTCACAGTGGTCGAGACTCAAAACAGATTCCAGCGTCATACCGTCGTCGCCCGACTCATATTGCAAACTCTCGGTCGGGCTGACCGCCAGCTCACACGCGGCTATATCTTCGACCGAAAGCCCGCAGTGTTCGCTTATCTCCGAGAGCGTCGGCTCGCGCCCCAATGCGGAGGCCAGCGCCTCGCGCGACATACGTACGCTCCGCGCGCGCTCCTTTAGTCCGCGCGACACCTTTATCATGCCGTCGTCACGCAAAAACCGCCGTATCTCACCCGCGATCTTAGGGACGGCATAGGTCGAGAACTGTGTTCCGAACGACTCGTCAAAACCCTGGACAGACTTCAAAAACCCCAGACAACCCAACTGATACAGGTCGTCAGGGTCTATACCCTGCCCAAAGTACCGCCGCGCCACGCTCCAAATAAGCCCTGTGTTTTCCTGCAGGGCCTGCTCACAGGCAGCTTGATCGCCCTCCTGCGCGGCTTTAACAAGCTCGATTGTTGACGATGTTGAACTCAACGCGACACGCTCCTGTACCGCACATTCATACGCTTGCGCATCGTCACAGTTGTACCTTTGCCCACGACCGAGCGTACTTTCAGGGAATCCATAAAGCTCTCCATGATGGTAAAGCCCATGCCCGAACGCTCGGGGCCGCCGGTCGTAAACAGTGTCTGCCGCGCCTCTTCAATATTGGGTATCCCGCAGCCGGTGTCACGCACAATGATCTCGATCATTTCGTTGTCATAAATCTTCGCGGTTATCAGCACACGCCCTAACCCGTCGGGATAGGCGTGTACTATGCAGTTAGTAACAGCCTCGCTCACGGCGGTTTTTAAGTCACCCAGTTCGTCAAGCGTAGGGTCAAGCTGCGCGGCGAACGCGGCGACGGACGTGCGCGCAAGGCTCTCGTTGACCGAGCGGCTTAAAAGCGTCAGCTTCATTTCATTTGTGATTTTCATATGTACCTCCCGCTATAATTGCTCAATGAATGTGATTTTTAAGAGCTTGTCCAAGCCTGCGGTGGCGAGAACACGCCGCGCCTGATTGGAAACCGAGACGACTTGCAATTTGCCGCCCAGCTCTTTCATGCGGCGATAACAATTCAATATGACCGCAATACCGGACGAGTCCATAAAGCTTACCTCAGAAAAATCCAGCACAATAGAAAGCGGATGCTGGGTGTCAAGCAGGGCTGAGAGCGATGCGAGCAAGCTCTGTGCTGTATGGTGGTCGATCTCGCCCGCGATTTTTACCATCAACGTATCATTTGATTTGGTGTAGTTCAGCTTCATTTGCATAACCTCCTTGGGTAACATAAATTATATGAAATACTATGTGTAGATTATTGCCATATTCTGCGGTTTATAAAAAAATCATCACATTGACATTTAACTGCTCTTTGTAATATGAACCCCGCCTAGAAAGGCGGGGATTATCATTATTTCATAACGTAGGGGACGATGATAATCGTCCAGTTGTCGTAAAGACACGCATTGCATGTCAATTGGTAATTTTTACAAAAATACCGCAAATGGCAACGCCGATGTGTGCGATACATCAATTGATTTTTATTAGAGGTTTATGGTATAGTGAAACGCATATAACAAGAGGGTGAAAGAATGAGAAGAACTCTTAAGAAAATATCACTTCGCACTGCCGGAGTTTTTTTAGCGACTTTAGCGCTCTGCCTGACAGCGTCATTAGCTATACTCCACAACCGTAACCATATCGAGCGTTTGACGATGGAAAACTTGATCGCGGAAAAAAGCGCCCAGATCGAATATACGATCTCCAAGCTATTTTACCGGACGCAGACACTCTCCTCTTTCATTCGGCGGTATAACGGCGATTTGGTCAATTTTGAAGAAATAGCCACAGTCATAATGGATGACCCGGCAATCTTAAATGTCCTTGCCGCCCCGAAGGGTATAGTGAGCAATATCTATCCTCTGGAGGGCAATGAAGCGATCATAGGTTTGGATTTCTTTTCAGAGGGCGCGGGCAACCGCGAGGCTATGCTGGCTAAAGAAACAGGCCAGCTTGTTCTTGGTGGACCGTTCAATGCCGTTCAGGGAGGGCAGATACTTGTTGGCCGCTTGCCGGTTTTCATGGACGGGCCAGACGGTCAGAAAGCCTTTTGGGGGTTTGTGTCTGTAACGCTGAGATACCCGCAGGCCTTAGAAGGCGCGGTACTTCATGAATTGCAGATGCTGGGCTTTGAATATGAGGTGTGGAGGGTAAGTCCCGACGATGGTGAGAGACAGATTATCGCAAGCAGCAGGAGTAATTCCGGCAATGTCACGGATTATGTGGAAAGACAGATTTTGTTTCTGAATGCCGAGTGGTATTTCCGCATCTTGAATGTACAACCTTGGTACAGCGTTCGCGAATTATGGGCATTGATCTCTATTAGTTTGATTTTAAGTCTCTTGATTGCAGCTGCCGCTCATAATAATCAAGAATTGAGAAAGTTAAAAGCAGAACTGGAACATTTATCCAACACTGACCCATTGACCGGGATTTATAATCGGCGGTATTTCACGCAGACCGTTACCGAACAAATAAACAGGGTAATCCGGTTGGGGAGTGAATCTTTCATAATTGCTTTGGATATGGATTACTTCAAAGAAATCAATGATCAATACGGGCATCAGGCCGGCGATATTGTACTGCAAAAAGCGACCGCGCGCATTGCGCCCATATTGCGCTCATATGATATTTTTGCCCGTTACGGAGGCGAAGAATTTATCATTTTTGTATCAGACATAAACCGCGAGTCTGTCATTGCGATGGCGGAACGCATACGGCTTTCCATTGCCGAAGCGGAAATCCATATCAAGGGCACAAGCCTAGCCATAACCGCGAGTTTAGGCATCGCGCCTGCGGCTCCCGTTAACGAGCTAGACCACGCGATCGCATTGGCTGATGGCGCTTTGTACCAAGCCAAGCAAGAAGGCCGCAATAGAGTATGTTTTTCTGACGAGAACCCACATTGAGTGAGTAAATAATATTACCTGTTGAACACGCCGCTATAGCGTGATATATTAATATACACAGCCTTGCTTTAGAAGGAGATTGTTAGCCATTGCACTACATATCACATACATGGCAAAAACATGGTAAGCTTTTATGTAAATTGCTTGCTCTAATTGTTTTGTTGTGCTTTGTTTCCGTGTCATTATTAACAGTTGTGTTTATTGTATTACATACTGATCATGATTGTATCGGTGAACTCTGCTCCGTTTGCCCGCTGATTCATCAAACAAGGAAACTATCGGGACTGTTTAGAAAAGCCGCTCCTATCACGTTTTATTTGAGTGCGGGTTTAATTATCACAGCTATAGTACAATTTGTTTTGTTCAGAATCTTTAATCTTGTTGATATAAAAGCCAGAATGAATAATTGATTACATCTCTGTAAAAAGAATATAAATTATACGATATTAATTTACTTAAAAGGAGAAAAATGACTATGAGAAAAATTTTTTTATTTATATTTGTGTTTGCAATGGTATTTACTTTTGCCGCATGCGGAAATGATGACAACATCTTACCGGCCAGCAACGTACATGACCACGATGTACACAATTGCGGCTGCGACCACGACTGTCACTGCCGCAAAAGCCCCGCTGACTGTGATTGCGTCGCCGAGCCGGCAATTGGTCACGGACATGAGGACCACAACTGCGGCTGCGACCACGACTGCCACTGCCACAAAAGCCCTGCCGATTGTGATTGCAACGCCGAGCCGGCAATTGGTCACGGACATGAGGACCACAACTGCGGCTGCGACCACGACTGTCACTGCCACAAAAGCCCCGCTGACTGTGATTGCGTCGCCGAGCCGGTAAGTAGCCACGACCATGATGATCATCACGACCACGATGAATCGAACCCTTGTGATGACGAGTGTGATAGGCATCCTGACAGCGGTGACTGTCACTGTCATGGACATTGCGGCATCGACGGCTGCAAATGTCACGGCGCTCATTAACACAAACCGTCTTTAGGGCGCGGCGTTTCTCCGCGCGTCCTAAATCGTTTTAAGCCGCATAGTAAAAAGCCGCCCGTACGGGTGGCTTTTAGTTTATCAAACTTATTCTCTTTCTATTGTAATACCGTCGACTGGAACGTATATGACCTCAACCGTACAGCGCTTTGAAAATCTCCCGTCCTTGGCCGTTGCTGTTATTGTTGCCCTGCCCGGGTTAATGCCTGTAACCACGCCCTTATCGGATACATCGGCTACTGAGGGGTTGCTGCTTTCCCAGATAAGATCTTTTTCGGTAGCCTCTCTAGGGAGTACATTGGCTTTTAGTGTTATGTTTTTCCCTTTTTCAACGGTAACGATTTGGTTTTCCCGTTCCATTTCAAGACCTTCAATCGGGATAAATATGACACTTATCCTTAGATTTCTGGTTAAACCGCCGCATTCCGTGACAGCTGTTACCGTCACTGTCCCTTCCCGCAATCCTGTTATAGTCACCGCCCCTTTGCCTCTTGGGACTTTGATGCTGGCCACGGTATCGTCGCTGACATCCCAAGTACCATATTTGTTTGAAGCGTTAGACGGGAGAACATACCCGTTTATTTTGAGGTCGTTTCCAATCCCAAGGGTTACTGTGCGGTTATAATAACGGTACCCGCTCTGACCCCTTTGACATTTCCGTTCGAAACGGTTGCAATGCTTTTATCACTGGTGAACCATGTAATTTTCCTGTTGGTCGCGTTCCTTGGGGTAAAAATAACCGATAACCTACAAGTCTCGTCAATAGTTATTGTTGCTAAGGTCTCTCTGTTCTCATCCATAACAATTTGCCGGGGTGACATAATGGGTGAGCCGCTCAAAGACGCCTCGGCAGGCATTGCGGTAAAGCTTAAACATATAGCAAAAGCCAAAAGAAAACAGGTAACTCTCTTTTTCAAAATAACCACTCCTACCATAATTAAAACTGGGGATTCGCATAACGGTATCTTACCTTTATATATAGGGGAAGATAACCAAAAAGTCAACGAGTATTTTTGTTTTTTCTTCTTTTCCGCAAATTACGATAATCAATCTTGACGGCAGTATAATAGCCGGTGTATAATACCCTGAAAAGTTTATTTTTGTTTTATCGGGAGGGCTTGCCATGCTGCCGTCAATAACCATAAGAACACTATACAGCAACCATAAAGAACTCGGTGGCCAAACGATAACGCTCAAAGGCTGGGTGCGCTCTGTGCGCGACGGCAAGGCGTTTGCGTTTGTTGAACTCTCCGACGGCTCGATAATCAAAACATGCCAGCTTGTAGTAGACGGGGAGAAACCCTGTTTCGAGACAGTCAAACACCTTAATGTCGGTGCGGCCTTGATAGCTACAGGGTGCTTGATAAATACACCCGAGGCACGCCAGCCATTTGAACTGGCCGTGGAAACGATAGAGGTAGAGGGCGAATCGCATCCCGATTACCCGCTCCAAAAGAAACGCCACACACTGGAATTCTTGCGCACAATATCACATCTCAGACCGCGCACGAACATCTTTCAAGCGGTGTTTAGGGTACGCAGCGAGGTGAGCTTTGCTATACACGACTATTTTCACGGTCTGGGTTTCGTCTATGCCCACACGCCAATAATCACAGGTTCCGATGCCGAGGGAGCGGGAGAGCTGTTCAAAGTTGTAACTTCCGATCCTAAACATGAGTTCTTCGGCAAACCCGCAGGTCTGTCCGTTTCAGGACAGCTTGAGGCAGAGACGTTCGCGCAGGCATTCAGTGGGACATACACATTCGGCCCCACATTCAGAGCAGAAAACTCCAACACGCCGCGACACGCTTCTGAGTTTTGGATGATAGAGCCGGAGATGGCATTCTGCGACTTGGAGGGCGACATGGATAACGCCGAGGGGCTTATCAAGTATATAATTAAACATGTGCTGAAATCCTGTTCTCATGAGATGGAATTTTTGAACCAATTCGTGGACAATACGCTTATCGAGCGGCTTAACGCCGTAGCTGATGCTAAATTCGAGCGTATGGAGTACACCCGCGCTATTGAGCTTTTAGAAAAAGTAAAAGACAAATTCGAGTACCCGGTCAAATGGGGTACAGACTTACAGACTGAACACGAGCGTTATATCACCGAGGAAATTTGCAAAAAGCCCGTGTTTTTGATCAACTACCCTAAGGAGATAAAGGCGTTTTACATGCGCTTGAATGACGATGGCAAGACCGTCGCCGCAATGGACTTGTTAGTTCCTTATGTGGGAGAGCTTATCGGAGGGTCGCAGAGAGAGGAACGTTATGACAAGTTGATCGGGCGTATGAGAGAAACAGGGCTGGATACTGAAGATTACAGATGGTATCTGGATCTTCGCAAATACGGCACGACGCGCCATGCCGGCTATGGCCTGGGACTGGAGCGTATGGTCATGTATGTGACCGGTATCGCTAATATCCGCGACTCGATACCGTTTCCGAGGACCCCGGGATGCCTTTAATCAATTAGCAATCAACAATGAACAATTAGGGGACGTGGGGCGCGCCTTTAACAATTTACAATATTAAAATGAGGATGAAATAGAGATGAAACAGTACAAGGAACTTACAAAACAGGAGCGCGCGACAGAGCTCTTGGCGTGTATGAAAAAGTTTGAAGAGTACAAAGCCGTAGGGCTGAAACTGGATATGTCAAGAGGGAAGCCGGGTGAGGAACAGTTAGACCTCTCCAATGATATGCTCGGCTCTCTTCCCGGCTATATGTCACCCGGCGGTGTAGATTGCCGCAATTATGGAGGTCTTGAGGGTATCAGCGAGGTCAAGGATATTTTTGCACAGATTCTAGAGCTTAGACCCGAGGAAATCATTGTCGGCGGTAATTCCAGCCTGAGCCTTATTTATGACAACGCGGCGGCCAATATGCTGCATGGCGCGGGCGGCGGAGTGCCATGGTCAAAGCAGGGCGAAATAAAGTTTTTGTGTCCCGTACCCGGTTACGATCGCCATTTTTCAATCTGTGAATATCTTGGAATAGATATGATACCGGTACCCATGATGCCGGATGGCCCGGATATGGATATAGTGGAGAAACTGGTGGCATCCGACCCGCTGATCAAGGGTATATTGTGTGTCCCGATCTTCTCTAATCCGGATGGATGTGTGTATTCAGACAAAACTGTGCTGCGGTTTGCCTCTATGCCCACCGCCGCCAATGATTTCCGCATATATTGGGATAACGCTTACTGCATACATCAATATGAAGGCCCGCGTGTCGTGATACCCAATATTGTGCGCGAATGTGAAAAGGCAGGCTATCCTCACAGACCGTATGTGTTCGCCTCTTTTTCCAAGGTCAGCTTTTCCGGGGCGGGCATGGCGGCCATGGCCAGCTCTGCGTCCAACTGCGAGCATATACGTAAAAGAATATCCATGCAGACCATAGGTCCCGATAAGCTCAATCATCTGCGCCACTATTATTTCTTCAAAAATGCGCAGGGTGTTTACAGCCACATGGAAAAGATTGCGGATATCTTGCGCCCTAAATTCAAAGCTGTTTTAGATACGCTGGAAAACGGACTTTGCGGATTGGGTATCGGGCGGTGGAACAAGCCCAGAGGCGGCTATTTTATAAGTTTCGACGCGCCGGACGGCTGCGCTAAACGCGTGGTATCGCTGTGCAAGGAGGCCGGGGTGGTTATGACCGGCGCGGGTGCGACGTTCCCATACGGAAAAGATCCGCGGGACAGCAACATACGCATTGCGCCCACTTATCCCGCGACCGATCAGATGACGACCGCAATGGAAGTGTTCTGTGTGGCGGTGAGGATTGCGGCGCTGGAGGCGATGGGGTAACGGCACCAAGACAAAAAGGTCGGTCGTAAGACCAAATAATCGCGGGAGCGGGTATAAAACAATGATTTTATCAGGTGGGTAGACGATGATGAAGTTCACCAAAAAGCGCAAGTCCTGCGGAAGCAAAGTAATCATACACAATCTTTGCAACCAGCCGTGTGAGAGGTCAACCCCAACCTCCGGATGGTTATTTTTTCAAATTTCGCCCATTTCTCTTCAAAAACCCTTGACTAATGGTCAAGCTGTTGATATAATGTCATCTGGCTTAGATTGTAAGGAGGAGAATAGATGAAGAAAAGCGTTTTGCTGTTCATCGCCGTATTGTTCGTTATCGGGCTATTAGCCCTTGCCGCCGTATACGGGGTGGATTTGCTGATTTTTGAGATACCAAGCTATGAACAGGGTATAGTTTTGGGGCTCGACCTTGTGGGAGGTTCCTCTATCACCTACGAGGCAATTATTGAAGAGGGAACGTCGCAGAGGGATATAGATAACGGCATGAACTCAGCCGAGGCTATGCTGCGGGCGCGTCTGGATTCGTTCGGATATACCGAGGCGGTACTCTCAAGGGCTGGGAATAACCGTATCCGTGTAGAGATACCGAAAATATCCAACCCGGAGGAGGCAGTTGAGATGCTCGGCTCCACCGCTCGCCTTGAGTTCCGCGACGCCGACGGCAATCTCATTATTCATGGCAGTGAAGTGACCAGCGCCGTGGTCAGGGTTGGCCCCGTCGAACCTAACGGCCCGTCGGTACCCTATGTCAGTATGGAACTGTCGTCAAACGCGAGAGAGGCATTCCGCATTGCAACCATGGAGGCTGCGCAGCGTGAGCAAGGTCAAAACTTTATAGCGATATATCTTGACGATGAACTGCGATCCAGTCCCGGCGTCGAATCGAAATATGCCGCGAACGGCATTGACCCCGTAGACGGCGTTATGATTACCGTTGGCGGTAACCGTGAAGAAGCAAGAAACTTGGCAAGCCTGATAAACATCGGGCAAATGCCGTTTGATCTGGAGCCGGTCGAACTCCGCAGCGTCGGCGCCGTACTCGGTGAGAGAGCGCTTGAGACAAGCATTATAGCGGGCGCTATCGGACTTGCGCTGATTTTGTTGTTCATGCCAATTTTTTACCGGCTGCCCGGCCTCATGGCAGACCTTGCGCTGTTGGCGTATACGGTACTCATGGTATTGGCTTTGATTGTGCTGCCCATTAACCTCTCACTGCCGGGTATCGCGGGTATCATACTCACGATAGGCATGGCGATTGACGCGAATATCATCATATTCGAGCGTATAAAAGACGAACTGCGCCTCGGCAAGACGACACGCGCTGCTGTCAGCGCGGGTTACCGCCGCGCGCTCCCCGCTATCGTAGACTCGAATATCACAACAATGATCACAGGCGTTGTATTACTCATGCTTGGTACAGGACCCATCAGGGGCTTTGCAATGACACTGCTCACCGGCATAATACTATCGATGTTTACAGTTCTGGTCATTTCACGCTTCCTGCTTGACCGCATGGTTGATATGAATTTGTCTAACCCCACTCTGTACGGCGTTAAGGAGGAGCAAAAGGCATGAGAAATTATAAATTTGTAAAGAACTTCAAGTTCAATATTATTATCTCACTTGTCCTCATGTCTGTCGGTATCGCGGGCATTGCGCTGCTGCCATTCGGTATCAGCCTGTTTAACCTGAATATTGACTTTTTGGGCGGCACTATCCTGCAATACGAACTGCGTACCACTGTGGATAATTCACAGCTTGACGAGATCAGGGGCATTGTTGAAGCCGCTACCGGCGAAACGGCGACTGTACAACGGTCAGGCGACACGGGTGCGCTTATCAAAACGGTTGACATCGACAGCGGCAAGCGCCAGGCTGTCACCAACGCGCTCAAAGACAGATACGGCATTTCAGACAGCGATCTGCTGATGGCGGATAACGTGACGCCTACCGTCGGACGCGACCTGCGCAACTCGGCAATAATGTCGGTGGTGCTGGCGTCGTTTCTGATACTGGTGTATATAGCCATTCGTTTCGAGTTTAAATCAGGGCTTGCGGCAGTGCTGGCACAGATACACGACGTCTTTGTTATGTTGAGTTTCTATGTCATCTTCCAGATTCCCGTAGATACGAATATTATCGTCACAATGCTTATCACACTGGGCTATTCGCTCAACGCCAGTATTATCGTGTTTGACCGTATCCGCGAAAACCGCAAATATATGCCTAAGTCCGAATTCGCGGAAGTTGCGGATCTTAGCTCAAGTCAAACATTCGTGCGTAATATCAATACCGCGCTGACAACGCTGTTCCCGCTCGGCATGATAATCCTGCTCGGCGTACCGAGCATAAGAGATTTTGCAATACCCGTGTCTATAGGTCTTATTGCCGGTACGTTCTCATCGCTCTTCCTCGCGGCTCCCATGTGGACCTATTTCCGCGGCGGAAAGAAAGCGCGCATTTAGTTCTTATTGAAGGGGCGATTATTTCACCCCATCTGTATCGGGGGCTCGGGGGCAGTGCCCCCGCATTACCCGGCAGGGCACCTGCCTGGAGGTTCTAATCTTATGCTTGACGTAGCTATAATAGGCGGAGGGATAAGCGGTCTGATGACCGCTTATCGTCTAGCGTCCAAAAGCCCCGCCTTAAAGGTGACGATTTTTGAAAAGGGACACTGCTTAAAAGACCGCCACTGTCCTATTGTCGAACGCAAAAACGCAAGTTGCATCCATTGTAAGCCCTGCAATATCATGGAGGGCGCGGCGGGCGCGGGCGCTTTCTCCGACGGCAAATATGTAATCTCAACCGAATACGGCGGCTGGCTTACAGATGTGTTAAGCCCTGATATGGTAATGGACTATATCGAACAGGCGGACAGTATCCTGTGTTCATACGGCGCGACGAAGGAACGCTATATTCCCGATGATGAACTGAAAAGGCTGTGCATCATACACGATCTGCACATGCAGCAGGGAAAGCTAAAGCACCTCGGGACAGACGACAATCTCCAAACCATGCGGCACATGATAGACGACCTGTCAAATCGCGTCGAGTTTTGCTATGACACCGAGGTCACGGACGTAGAAAACATGACTATCACATATAAAGAACACTCGAATGAGCCGCGGTCTGTCAAAGCCAAGCATATAATCTTTGCTGTGGGACGCTCGGGCAGCGAGTTTTTTCAAGAGTGGTGCCGCCGCAATAACGTATCCATGCGCAGCAATCAGGTCGATATAGGCGTGCGCGTCGAGCTGCCATTTATTATCTGGGAACACTTTTCAAAAAGGATATATGAACCTAAGATATGGTACCGTAGCAAACTCTACGGCGATATCACGCGTATGTTCTGTTTTAACGAGCGCGGCCACGTCGTCACCGAGAATACCGGCGGCATCTTAACAGTCAACGGCCACGCGTATAAAGATAAGGCGAAGAAGAGCGGAAATTCAAATTTCGCGCTCCTCTCGACCCTGCGCTTTACTCAGCCGTTCAACGAGCCGATACGTTACGCGAAGACCGTCGCCGCGCTGGCAAATCAGCTCAGCGGCGGCAGTGTGCTGGTTCAGCGCTTAGGCGACCTTACGGCGGGCAGGCGCACAAACGATCATAGGCTAAAAGCCTCAACGACCCGCCCCACGCTTCAAGCCGTACCCGGAGATCTCTCTCTGTGTATACCAAAGCGTCAACTGGACAATATCGTCGAGACACTTCACGCACTGGATAAGATAGCGCCCGGCACAGCAAACCACGACACATTGCTTTACGGTATCGAGTGCAAATACTACTCGTCTCGTCCATCAAGTGTTGATTTCGAGCTGGCAGGTCATAATAATATGTATATGGCAGGCGACGGCTCAGGCTTTACGCGCTCGCTCAGCCATGCCGCCGCCAACGGGCTGTACGTTGCGGATAAAATTCTCAACCGGGAGGCTTAACAATTATGCGCAAATCGCTGTGGATAATCTTGGCGCTGGCAATTATGCTTACGGCTTGCGTCTCCACGGGTACGCAGCCCCCTGACTCTGCGGAGCCGACTCCCACCGTAGGGGGGCAGGAAACACCCGCTCCTTCACCGATCCCAACACCGACCCCGACGCCTACACCCACTCCAATCCCAGAACCTACTCCCGAGCCGCCCCCTGAACCCACCCTAAAGCCCCCGCGCTGGGCGGCTGAGGATCCCTTTAACGCGGAGCTTGTGTTTGAACCGGCAGAGGACGGCGTCAGATATGCTTTCCTTACGTTTGATGACGGCCCCAGCGTAAATACCCCGATGCTTTTAGAACTGCTCGATGAGCTTGATGTACCCGCCACGTTCTTTTTACTCGGATCGCAAGTGCTAAAATACCCTGAATATGTGTTGGACATCGCCGAAGCTGGACATACGATAGCCAACCACGGCTATTCGCATATATACAGCGGGATATACGCGAGTGAGGGGGCTTTTCACGAAGATCTCAAAAAATCTGCGGCTATATTGGAAGATCTGTTGGGCGATATGTTCAACTCGCGGCTTATCCGTTTTCCGGGCGGCGGCTCGCGGTATGGCGGCAGGCATCAGAATATGAAGCAGAGGATTGAGAAAAATCTTGGCGAACACGGACTTGTGAGTATTGACTGGAACGTGACGAACGGTGATGGGGAAATACGCTCGCCAACGCCGAAAGATTGCGTTGAATTCTTTAACAATACATTGGGCAGGCTCTCCTCCAACAGCCACGCGCTGATTTTAATGCACGACAACGGGTCAAGCAATACCTCGACGTTTGACACATTGCCCGAGGTAGTCGAGAAACTCAGAGAAATGGGCTTTATATTAAAAGCATTGAAATAACGCAGGGGACACCCGGGCGTCCCATCGTTGTAGGGGCGCACTGTGCGCGCCCGAACACGCAGCCCCCGGCGGATTCCGCCACCCTCTCCGCAGGGGGGTGGTATTTTGAGAGGGAGGGCATTTCTTTTTGACCAAACTAGTAAAATATCTAAAACCCTTCGCCTTTGGTATGATTTTGACAATCGGGTTTTTGTACGCCCAGGCGATGTGCGACCTCTATCTGCCAAACCTGATGTCAGATATAATAAACGACGGCATTATGAGAGGGCAAACCGATTACATATTATCAATAGGTATGAGAATGTTATTCTTTGCTTTTCTAGGCGGCGTAGCGACCATCAGCGTCAGCTTTATATCGTCAAAGATTGCCGCGGGTGTCGCGCGTGATCTGCGCCGCGACATATTCGCCAAAGTATCGGGGTTTACTAACGCCGAGCTGGACAAATTCTCAACGGCATCGCTTATTACACGTTCTACAAACGATGTGACACAAATACAGACATTCTTGATGATGGGCATCAGAATTGTATTCTTTGCGCCAATAATGGGTATAGGCGGTTTTGTAATGGCGATGAATAAAGCGCCGTCCATGAGCTGGATTATCGCTTTCTCCATCGTATTGCTCTTTCTAACGATTGCAATTGTTTTCCTGATTATGACGCCGCGCTTTAAGCTAATCCAAAAGCTTGTTGATAAACTCAATCTTGTATCGCGTGAAAACCTTTCGGGTGTAATGGTTATCCGCGCGTTCGGCACGCAGAAATTTGAAGAAGACCGTTTTGATGCCGCCAACGTGGACATTACAAAAGTCAACCTTTTCATCAACCGCGTCATGGCGGCGGTATTCCCGCTTATCGACGTCATTTTCAGCAGCACATTTATTTTGACGGTTTGGGTTGGCGCGAGACATGTGGCAGACACAGACATACAGGTCGGAGACATGATGGCATTTATGCAATACGCTATGCAGGTAATGATGGCGTTTCTATTCATGGCGATGATGTTTATGTTTATACCACGTGCCGCCGTATCGGGCGCTCGTATCGCCGAGGTATTGACAACAGAAAGCTCTGTCAAAGACCCCTCTGACAACAAGAAATTCTCACTTATGAAAAAAGGTCTGGTTGAGTTTAAGAATGTTAGCTTTCGCTACCATAACGCCGACGAGTATGCGCTTAGAGATTTAAGTTTTACAGCAAAGCCCGGCGAGACCACCGCTATCATCGGCTCGACCGGCTCGGGCAAATCCACGGTGGCTAATCTGCTCATGCGCTTCTATGACGTGACAGAGGGGCAGGTCATCGTAGAGGGTGCCGATGTCCGTGAGGTAACACAGCACGATCTCAGACAGCGTATCGGCTATGTGCCGCAAAAGGGAGTGCTGATTTCCGGCACGATAAAGAGTAACCTGCAATACGGCGACCCTAACGCTTCTGACGAACTGATCGAAAAATCAGCAGAGGTTGCTCAGGCTTTGGACTTCATAAACGAGAAGACCGAAGTGTTTGACAGCGAAATATCCCAGGGCGGAGGCAATGTGTCCGGCGGGCAGAAACAGCGACTGTCCATCGCTCGCGCGCTTGTCAAAAACCCAAATATCTTTGTATTTGACGACAGTTTTTCCGCACTCGACTTTAGAACAGACGCCGCTCTAAGGCGCGCGCTTAAAGAGCATACGGACGAGAGTACCGTAATCGTTATAGCCCAGCGCGTCGGCACGATAATGAATGCCGACCGGATACTCGTACTGGAAAAAGGCCGCATTGTTGGAAGCGGCACACACCGCGAGCTATTGAAATCATGCCCCGAATATTATGAGATAGCATCAAGCCAGCTATCGGGAGGGGAGCTGGGAGTATGAGTAAAAATCAACAGCGTCATCAGCAGCGCAACAGAGGTCCCGGCGGTCCCATGGGCGACATGATGCCCAATGAGAAAGCAAAGGATTTTAAAGGCTCGGCAAGAAAACTCATCGAATATATGGGTGCGTATAAATGGATCGTGCTGACCATGTTCATACTTGCAGCTGGTTCAATCGTACTTATTCTATTCGCCCCAATAATTTTGGCGCGTGCTACCGACGAGGTAGTAATCGGATTTTTTGCCTCAATGGCGGGAACCGGCGGCATCAGCTTTGTTAAAATAGGGCAGTTACTCCTGCAGACAGCCGCACTGTACCTGACAAGCGCGCTGATACGGTGGTTTCAAGGTCATATTATGGCGAATATCACTACAAATCTGACATACCGGCTCAGGCGTGACATCAGCCTGAAATTCGAGAAACTCCCGCTCAGCTATTATGACAAGACCCCGCACGGCGACATACTCTCACGTATAACCAACGATGTGGAAACCATAGGGATGAACCTAACCCAGAGTATCACGCAGGTCATATATTCAACGACGGCAATTATCGGCATAATAGTCATGATGCTGACCATAAACATTATGATGACCTTAATCGTGTTGGGCATGATACCCATCACAGTATTTTTCGTGGCGCTGATAGTCGGAAAATCGCAGAAATACTTTAAGAGCCAGCAGGAATATCTCGGGCATGTAAACGGGCATGTCGAGGAGATGTACGGCGCGCATATAGTAGTCAAAGCATTCAACGGCGAAAAAGTCTCGATAGAGCAATTTGACGAATATAACCAGACGCTTTACAAATCCGCGTGGAAGGCAAACTTTTTTTCGGGGCTTATGATGCCGATAGCGGGCTTTATCGGCAACCTCGGCTATGTGGCGATATGCCTTGTCGGCGGGTATTCCGCAATCAACGGTACGATGACCATTGGTGATATTCAGGCGTTTATACAGTATGTCCGCAACTTTAATCAAAATCTGGCCCAAATGGCGCAGATCTCAAGCGTATTACAATCCACAGCCGCCGCCGCCGAACGCGTATTCGAGTTCTTAGGCGAAGAGGAGGAAATACCCGAAACTGCCGAACCCAAAACCATAAAGCACAATTCCGAAAAAGGCAACAGTCTCAGTTTTGAGAATGTCGCGTTCGGGTATACTCCAGACATGCCTGTTATCAATGATTTCACGTCCCATGTAAAACCGGGGCAAAAGGTGGCTATTGTCGGCCCGACGGGCGCGGGCAAAACCACAATGGTCAAACTGCTCATGCGTTTCTATGATGTAAAAGGCGGCGCAATACTTGTCGACGATACTGACATCCGCGATGTCAAACGCGATGATTTGCGCTCGCTGTTCGGTATGGTCTTACAGGATACATGGCTGTTCAACGGTACAATAGCCGACAATATCAAGTACGGCAAGCTGGACGCTACCGACGCGGAAGTCCGCGCCGCCGCCGTTGCCGCACAAGTCGACTTTTTTGTGCGCACTTTGCCGGACGGGTATGATATGATACTCAATGAGGAGGCCGACAATGTGTCTCAGGGTCAAAAGCAGCTTCTGACCATAGCGCGCGCTATCTTAGCGGATCCCGAGGTGCTTATACTTGACGAGGCGACCTCCAGTGTCGATACCCGCACGGAAATACTGATTCAAAAAGCAATGGATAATCTGATGCGCGGCCGCACGAGCTTTATCATCGCGCACAGGCTCTCAACCATCAAAAACGCCGACCTGATATTAGTAATGCGTGACGGCGACATCGTTGAACAGGGCACACACACAGAATTACTTGAACAAGACGGCTTTTATGCTGAGTTGTACAATAGTCAATTTGAAACTATGGCGTAGGGGAGCCCGATGCCCCAATTCCTCTCCTTGGAGGGGAATAGATATGCAAACGCGCTAAAGCGAAAAGTATAACGTGTAGCAGGTGATTTTATGATTTGTTTTGCCAGCGACAACCGCGCCGCAGTCCACCCTAAAGTCATGGAGGCGCTATCCGCCGCGAACACCGGCCACGCGCCGTCATACGGCGAGGACATGTGGACGCAGCGGCTTGACCAGCAATTGAATGAACTGTTTGGCAGAGAGGCTTATCCCTTTGTCATGTTCAGTGGCACCGGGTCGAATGTCGCCGCCATGGCGCATTTGACTATGGGCTATTCCGCTGTGATCTGCACTGACATCTCGCATATGAACACAAACGAGACGGGCGCACCGGAGCGTGTGGCCTGCATAAAATTACTGCCTGTGACGCATAAAGACGGCAAGCTGAACGCCGAAGACATCGAGAAACATATATCCGCACTCGGCAACGAACACCATGCCCAGCCGTATATCGTATCTGTCACTCAGTCCACCGAACTTGGAACAGTCTACACGCCGGACGAACTGAAACTTATCTGCGATACCGCCCATAATTATGGCATGCAAGTCTATATGGACGGCGCGCGTATAGCGAACGCAGCCGCGTATCTTAACGTACCCATAGCCGATATGACGGTGAATGCCGGGATAGATGCCGTCTGTTTTGGCGGCACCAAAAACGGCATGATGTACGGCGAGTGCCTAATTTTTTTTGATAAACAGATCGGCGAGAGGTTTATCTTCACGCGCAAAAATGTAGCCCAGCTCCCCAGCAAAAGCCGCTATATCTCGGCACAGTTTTTATCGTTGCTCGAAAACGACCTCTGGCTCTCAACGGCGCGCCACGCCAACGAGTGCGCACAGTATCTGGCCGACGAGCTGAAAGGCTTTAAAGATATAAAAATCGCGTTTCCCGTGCAAACTAACCAGATATTCTTTAAATTAAACAAACAAAAAGCCAAAGAGCTGCAAAAAGACTTTTTATTCTATGAGATCGACGGTCTTTATCGGATAGTTACAAGTTTTGATACGAGAAAGGAGGAGGCAGATGCGTTCATACACAAATTGCAAAGCATTGGTTGTCGATGACAGCCTGATAAGCCGCTCTATCATCGAGGAGCTGCTGAGTGACCTCGACATAGCGTGTATCTCCACCGACAGCGGCGAAAAAGCGCTTGAGATATTAACAAAAAATGAACCTGACATTATATTTGTCGACCATGTTATGCTCGGCATGGACGGTTTGGAGTTATGCCGTCGTATCCGCGCCATGAAGGGCGCGTTTACGTACATTCCTGTCATTGTACTAACCGGCAAAGACGTCAATGTATATAAAGAAGAATACTCAAAGGCGGGCTTTAGCGGCTGGCTGACAAAACCTATCAATATTAATGACTTAGAACACTTCCTGCCTATAAGAAAAACTATAGAACCCAAGGGAGTCAGCGCGAAAGCGGTAAAGTCCTTTATCGAGCATACTCACAGAGTGATCCCTGAGATGAACGGATATATAGCTGATAGCAATCTACAGCGCTACGCCATCGAGGTGCATAACCTAAAGAGTGACTTTAAACTCCTAGGCTCAAACGAACTGTCCGACCTTGCGCGCGAGCTTGAAAAACTGGTTGACAAGGGCGACATTGAGGTAATAAGGGAAAAACAGCAGATATTCGTAAAAAAAGTAATGGAGTTTGTTAAAAAGATTGCCGCCCACGCCTATGAGGGAATGCCTGTACGAGTGGAAAACCATCTGGGAAAGAGGACAATACTCGCTATTGACGACAGTCAAGTCAACCTGCAGGGTCTGGACGATGCACTCGGCAAGGATTATAATGTCCACACCGAACTCTCAGGGATATGCGCATTGAAATATCTGTCCGAAAACATACCGGACATCATATTACTCGATATAAAGATGCCTGAAATGGACGGCTATGAAGTCATGGCGGCTCTCAAGAGCGACCCGCGTCTTGACGACATACCCGTTGTCTTCCTGACTGGCAGCGAATATGACGAAGACGAAGCGCACGCATTCGAGACAGGAGCCGTCGATTATATAAAAAAACCTATAAAGCCGGCTATAGTCCAAGCGAGGATAAAGCTGCATTTAGAGTTTGAGCTTTACCGTAAGAATCTTGAGAAAATGGTGGCCGAGCGCACCGAAAAATTAGAGCTTACAGCTGACGCAATACTCAGTCTTTTGGCCAATGTCTCATCGTACCATGACGAGGAGACAGGTACACATATCCTGCGCACAACAGATTACGCTAAACTCCTTGTGAAATTGATACAAGAGGCCAACCCGCCGGGATACTATATCAATGCCGGCTACGGCGAATTTATCATCAAGTCGGCAAAACTGCATGATATAGGCAAAGTTGCGATTCCCAACGAGATACTGCTCAAACCGGGCAGACTTACGCCGGAGGAATTTGATAAGATGAAAACCCATGCGGTCATCGGCGCACAGATGTTGGACGACGCTATCCGCGATTTGCATGACGACTCGTATTTACGCGTGGCACGCGAAATAGTCATCGGTCACCACGAGAAATGGAACGGTATGGGCTATCCCTACGGGCTGAAGGGCGACGAGATACCTATCTCGGCGCGTATAATGGCAATCGCTGACGTCTACGACGCGCTTATATCCGAAAGACCGTATAAGAGACCCTTCTCGCACGAAAAGGCGGTCGAGATTATACTGGGGGATAGCGGTACGCACTTTGACCCCGTTATTTTGGAAATCGCGCGTGACCATTTAGACGAGTTTGATAGAATCGCGCGAAAACATAGGGGATGACGATATGATAACAGCTTATATGACTTTTGTACGCCGCGTTTTAAGGAGTAAAAGCCATGCTTCTGGCGTTTGACTGTTCGTCAAAGACCGCGTCGGCGGCGCTTATCGGCGCTGACGGGCGTCTCTTAGCGCAGGGGCTCTTAAACGCAGGGCTGACACATTCCGAAACGCTTATGCCTCTAATAGCAGGGTTATTCGACCGAATCAAAACGACACCGGACCAGCTCACGCGAATCGCCGTGACAAGCGGACCCGGCTCTTTTACGGGTCTGCGCATCGGTGCGGCCACGGCTCAAGGTCTTAGCTTATCGCTGGGCATACCCGTGTGCGGCGTATCCTCGCTGGAAGCCGCCGCGTGGAATGTCGCGCATATGGACGGATATATCCGCGCGGTCATGGACGCGCGCTGTGAACAGGTATACACGGCGCTGTTTTACGCGGAGAAATCCGAGCTTAAAAGAATTACCCCCGACGAGGCGTGTCCCATCGGAGATATTTTTAAAGCGTATTCCTCAGAATCTAATTACTCCTCAAATTTTTCAAAAATTTTAGTTGGCGACGGTGCCGAAAAGTGTTATAATATAAAAGGTGAATTTACGCCCGCACCGCCGCACCTGCGCCACCCCACAGGGTACGGGGTTGCCATGGCGGCGCTTAACGGCGGCAGTTTTACAGAGGAGCTAAAGCTCAATTATCTAAGGATACCGCAAGCCGAAAGGGTAAGAGAAGAAAAGAGGAGGACAGGCTTATGAGCAGCGTACATGTCGTAGACCACCCATTAGTTCAGCACAAGCTCAGTATCTTGCGCGACGAGAGGACAGGCTCGAAGGAATTTCGCGAGGTCGTATCCGAAATAGCGACGCTTATGTGTTACGAGGCGACGCGCGACCTACCGCTTAAGGAGATAGAGATAAAAACGCCCGTTTCACCAGCCAAGGCAAAAGTGGTAAAGGGCAAAAAACTGGCGGTCGTGCCGATATTCCGCGCGGGGTTGGGTATGGTCGAAGGTATCTTAGAGTTGATACCCCCGACAAAAGTCGGGCATATTGGCTTATACCGCGACCCGGACACGCTGAAACCCGTTGAGTATTATTGCAAACTCCCTCCGGACATATCCGAGCGTGATGTTGTAATCCTCGATCCCATGCTTGCCACAGGCGGAACGGCGGACGCGGCGGCAGCCGCGCTGAAGAAATATGGCTGCCAGAACATAAAGCTGATGGTTATAATCGCCGCGCCTGAGGGTATTAAGGTGATGCAGGACAGGCATCCCGATGTTGATATTTACGTAAGCGCAATCGACAGTCACCTTAACGAACACGGCTATATCGTTCCCGGTTTGGGAGACGCCGGCGACAGAATATTCGGAACAAAATAGCGTGCACTTATGCATCCATGAAAAGCTTCTCGATTTTCGGGAAGCTTTTAGTTTCGACAAAATCAGTTTAAATAAGACGAAATAAGACGGAATAATACAACTGAATCCTGCTTTTGTATAGGTTATGATTTTATCAGACGAAATCAAATGTTGAAATCAGACGCTTTATGAAAGGGGGTTCGGAGTTATGGGTTTTTGGGATAGAGTTATGTATGCTTTTTCCTATGTATTTGCAAAAGGTTGATATAACCTGCATGTTAGTAATCTTTTCAAAAGACACTGTTTTCCAATGGTAAAACGTGGAAAACATTGTCTTTTTTCATTTTATAAGCTATAATGGTATCTGGAGATGCGGCGAATAGGAGAAGTCAATATGGAAATTATTTATAGTTTTATTCACAATTACATTTTTGGTATTTTCATACTGCTCTCTTACCAGAAGATTCTCAATATAAAATTCTCAAAGATAGTTTACTTGCTTGGCATGGCTTTGATTTTCTCCGGCTATATGTTTTTAGCGCATACATACATCATAGAGCCTATTAGAGCAATTATCGGGACTGCATTATTAGGGCTGTTGCTCCTGCTCCAACGGCAAAGACCATTTAATTGGGCGGCTTTAGTTTTAGCTTTTCTATTCGGATATTCCGCATGGCTTATGTCATTGGTTTTATCAATGGTTGTATTAGCTGGGTTCTTGGAGATAGCATCTAAACTATTATATTTGTACGCGGCACTGTTTGTACAAGCGCTGACTTATCTCGCGTTTCATAAAATCATACGATTGAAAAACGGTATTCCGTCCATCCATGATTCTGAGGTCAAAGTGATTATATTTGCTGTCGCCGGAATTGTGTTGGCCTTTTTCGGAGCCTATCATGTGATGTTCAATAGATTACATGAGGCGAATCGTTCGCTTTATTATGCGGCATTAGCGACACTTATAATTACAATTTCAGGATTAGCATATCTCATTTTTATTTTCACCAAGCGATACAGTGAAAGGCTGGAAGCTGAAAAACAAAGAAAAGAATTGGAGGAAAGAAACATGAAGTTAGAAAAAGACCGCCGCGCGTTAGAGCGTCTGCACCACAAGTACAGGGAGATCGTTCCGGCAACAATCGGGTTTCATACATTATTGATTGACAAAATCAAGAGTTTGACAGAGACGGACAACGATAACCAAGCGCAGGAAGTTAAGCGTTACCTTGATCTTGTAGAGAATTTGAGTATGGAGATCAGCGAGGAGTTTACACTAGACGATATGGTGGATGAATTTCGCGGTTTTGTATTGCCGGAAGAGTGGCTTCCGCTGAAAATACGAATCGTGCAAGTGATAAAAGCCTGTGAGGACAAAGGTTATTTCGCGTTCGCGCAAAACAACGCGACAACATGGGGGAAGGTCACGGTATCTCAAATAAAGTTTATACGCCTTGTGGGGAATCTATTGAGCAACGCCGTTAAAGAACTGGATAAAACCGGCACGGAAGAAAAAGAGCTGCGGATTCGATTTTATGATGACAGTGAGTTTTTTGCGCTTGAGGTGTTTGACACCGCACACGAATTTCCAATACATATTTTAGCCAAATTGGGTCAGCGCGGAAACAGTACCAACGGCACGGGCGACGGCTATGCGGAAATATTTGAGTTTCTTGCGGAAAGCGGCGCATCCCTTATCATAACGGAGGGGATTGAATCGGGCAAAACGGCAAAAACGGTTCAAGTGGTTTTTGATCATAAGGGAAGAATCGTAATCCAAACAGGGTATCGGTATGATGAATTGAACGAAGCTCTTGTGGGTACGCGGTTTGAGGTGGAAAAGATAACATAGTGCCGGCGACAGGATATCCGAACAAAGTAGGGGGCGATGCCTACATTCGACCTCTACGAAATCAATATCTCTCGCTTACTCTCACCAACAGCCCTTATACTCACCTTAACCGTATGCTCCGGCAAAGCCCCGGGTATACGGTCACTCCATTCCACTATGCACAAACCACGTTCGAGATACTCATACCAGCCGATGTCCGTTAACTCTTCAAGTGAACCCAGCCGATACCAGTCAAAATGCGAAACCATCCTGTAGGGGACGATGCCCACATCGTTCCGGGCACGCAACCCCCGGCGCTGCGCGCCACCCCCTCCGCGTAAGGGGGCTTTTGCGCAAATATCAACGTCTAATTCATACTCATTTACTATCGCATAGGTCGGACTTGTTACCGCGCCGTTATATCCCAACGCACCGATAAAACCTTGAGCAAACGCGGTCTTACCCGCGCCCAAATCGCCATCCAATGCGACAGCTTGTGTGCCAGACGGCAGATTGCGCGCGAGTTCGGCGGCTATTTTATGTGTATCATTAACGGAACGTGAAAACATTTACTCTCTCCTGTTTACTAAAAAATAAAAATGTGATATAATATGCCGTAGACGGCATATTATATCTGACTAGATCGTATATCATATTTTCGTCAACGAAAATATGATATAATAACCGAAATGCGGTTATGTAAGGGCGCGCATTGCGCGTCCGCGGACGGCCAGTGACCGCCTCTACGAAATGAGATATTTATCCGGGCGGTGATAAGGGCAGGTGCCCTGCCGGGCAATGTGAGTGTTTTGAGGTGAGGTGACATTTATAAAAGAAGTAAAAAGACTCGTTAAGGATTTTTTTAAAAAAGCCGATATGTTTATGCTTGCTTTCTGCTTGCTGTCCACGGCTTACGGCATGGTGCTGATCTCAAGCGCCGCTCGTACGACAGCCGCAGGAGCGCGCCCGTTTCTCATTCGGCAAGGTCAGGCGTGCATACTCGGCATCGTAATTTTTATTGTTATCACCCTAATCGACCTGCGTATCTATACCAAATTGTGGAAGTGGCTTTTGGGGTTTAACATAGGCTTCATATTACTGCTGATACCGTTCGGCCGGGGTGACAGAGGTAATACAAGCTGGCTCAGATTCGATTTCCTGCCATTTGATATACAGCCCGCCGAGGTGGTAAAAGTAACATTCGTCTTGCTTCTGGGGTATCAGATGTATCTTCTGCGTGACAGGATAAACGGTTTTCTGCCCATGCTGAGTATATTGGGGCACATGGGCGCGATGGTGGGGCTTATCTTATTTGTTTCTGGTGACTTAGGCGTTGCGTTCATATACATGTTTGCCTTTGTTTGTATGGCGGTCATCGGCGGCGTCAATATCATATGGTTTTTATCGGGTGGTCTGCTTTTGGGCGTGTCAACGCCTATCATATGGAATTACGGGCTAAACGATATACAGCGCGAGCGCGTGCTTAATTTTTTTTCACCGGAGTCCGATCCACTGGGCTTGGGCTGGCAGGTGCTGCAGAGCAAGCTCGCGCTTACAAGAGGAAATCTTATTGGTACAGGGCTGTACAAAGGCCCGCAGACCCAGAGCGCGATGATTCCCGAACAGCACACAGACTCTATATTTACAGTAGCGGGCGAGGAGTTGGGGTTCTTAGGCGCGATGGGCGTTATCATTCTGTTGCTTGTCATAATCGGGCGCTGCCTGTATATGGCGGGAAAAGCGCCGACAGCCTACGGCTCGATCGTCTGCGTTGGCATTGCGGGTATAATGATATTCCAAGTATTCGAGAATCTGCTTATGAACGTGGGGATCACCCCTATCATCGGTGTAACGCTGCCGTTCTTTAGCTATGGCGGTTCATCACTTATCAGCATGTACGCCGCCATGGGTTTAATCTCCAGCGTAAAATACCATCCTGTCCCACGCTGGATAAAAGATAGAGCATAAGGCAGGTGCCCTGCCAGGCAATGTGGGGGCGTTGCCCCCGTACCCCCTTACCGTCGTCTTCGCCTTTTACCGCGATAGTTGCCCCTTATGCGGGAACGCCTGCGTTTGGTATTATATATCAGCACCGCGATGACGTAAAGCAATATTACGGCGATTATAGCCATCACCGCATATCTTATCCATGGCTGCTGCATGACCCCCATAATATCCTGTATAATGCTCTCTTCCTGTGACAGCTCGACTTCAAAATCCGCAACCAGCGGAATTGTGCCGTATACTGTATTCCCGTAGGACAGAGTAATCTCACCTAATTCCTGCCCCCTTGCTACGGGAGCTACCACCGAATCAGGAAGTGTGACCCTGCGTTCGATGTCTGCGTTATCCAAGTCTTTCGGGACAAGCGCGGTCAGCGAAGTTCTCGGCTTGACATTGACCTCCGAAACGCCCTTTCCCAACTCGACGTTCACGCTGTAAAATTCATCTGTCGCCCTGATTATAACGCGGTACGCAAACATGTCAAACGCCCACTCCATCAACTCTTTGGTTTCAACAAAGCTATAGACGATGCCATCTATTCTCTCGCAGCCCAATACTATGGTTATAAGACTCAGCCCGTTATGGGCAGCTGACGATACGAGGCAGAACCCGGCCCTTGATGTGTAACCCGTTTTAATACCCTGCGCGAGATGATAATAATACGTCGAAAGCGTGCGTCTCGATAAAAGATGATTGGTCGTATAAAGAGCGCGGCCTTCGGATATATTCGTCGCCGGAATGCTCTTCGAAGTATGGTTGACGATCTCCATAAACTCCGGATGCTTCATTGTCTCCTGTGTTATCAGGAGAACGTCATAGGCAGTGGAATATTGATCGTCATGAGTCAACCCGTGTGTGTTGACAAAGTTTGTGTTAAGACATCCTATCTCTCTCGCGCGTTGATTCATCATTTCCACAAACGCCTCTATACTGCCTGCGATATGTTCGGCGAGTATGTTACAGGCCTCGTTGGCCGACGAGATTAACGCGCAGTACAACAGGTATTCAACACTCATTATCTCACCCGGCACGATGTTCTGTGTACTTCCGCCGGGTACTAAATCAGCATAAGCTGTCTCTTGCGCGGTGACCATCTCGGCGAACCCGCCGTATTCGATAACCAAAAGCGCCGTCATTATCTTAGTCAAGCTGGCGACAGATGTGCGCTCGTGGATATTCTTTTCAAACAGAAACTGCCCCGATAATGTCTCGTATACAAGGGCACTTCTCGCCGTTGCGGCAAGCTCTATCTTCTCTTCAACAGGATCTTCGGCAGGCGGCTCGTCCTCAATCTCCATTGCATGCACGCAAAACGGGAGCATAATAACGAATATAAGTAAAAAACACAGCAAGCGTCTCATCGGCGCGTCACTCCTAAAAAAACATGTAAACATAATAACATATTCAGGACAAACATTCAAGGGGGTAAAAGACAGACATGAAACTAAAGAAAATAGAGATCGCGGCGATACTCCTGACAGTTTTACTTATAGGTCTTACATTCGGATATATCATCGGACGCACACCCGCCGCCGGAACCTTTGAAGTATCCCTGCCGGAACTCGTAGCCCGCCCAACGATCGCACCGGCGACGCTATCGCCGCAGCCCCCCGATATAGAGGACGCACACCGAGGCACCCCGGGTACGGGCACACAACCCCCGCCGTCTCCGGACGGCACCCCCTCCGGAGGGGGGCATGAGTTGCTGTCTGGCGAAGACAACGAACCACCTGAGACAACCACACCGCAATATACGCCTAAACCCCGGCCTCGGGGCAAGATTAATGTAAACACGGCGGGATTAGAGGAGTTGCAGCAATTGCCCGGCGTAGGACCGGCGATAGCCCAGCGCATATTGGATGAACGCGAACACGGCGCGTTTATCTCCGTCGAGGATCTGCTGCGGGTACGTGGCATAGGCGAAAAGACACTAGAAAACATGAAGGAATATGTAACGCTGGAATAGGAACGCGATATATCACGTCTGCCCATAGGGGATGATGTCCACACCGTTTTGCGCAAAACGCGCCGTACGTAACCATCCCGACGCTACGCGCCACCCCTCCGATGGAGGGGAACTTATGGGGGAAGTCGTCCTCGACGTCCCGTTATGGAATTAGGAGGTTAACTTGTATGAGAATATTAGTCGTAGACGATGAAAAGCACATCATCAAAGGCATTAAATTTAATCTTGAACACGAGGGCTATCATATCGAGACCGGCTATGATGGTGAAGAGGCCGTCGAACTAGCGCGAACAGGCCGCTATGATTTAATCATCCTCGACATCATGATGCCGAAAATCGACGGTTTAGAGGCGTGCCGCCGTATCCGTGAGTTTTCCTCTGTGCCGATAATAATGCTGACGGCTCGCAGCGAGGAGATGGACAAATTGATCGGTTTTGACTATGGCGCAGACGACTACCTGACAAAGCCTTTCAATATCCTTGAGCTAAAGGCGCGTGTTCGCGCCATACTCAGGCGCGCGTCACCAACGACACAGCAGGGCGGCAGACTGGAACTTGACGATTTGGTACTTTCCGTCGGCGAGCGTCAGGCGTATTTGGCGGAGAAGCGTGTAGAACTCACCGCCAAAGAGTTTGACCTTATGGAACTGCTCATGCGCAATAGGGGACGCGTTTACACGCGCGAGAATCTCTTGAACACCGTGTGGGGTTATGAATACCCTGGTGATATACGTACTGTTGACGTCCATGTGCGCAGACTGCGTGAGAAATTGGAAAAAAATCCTGCCGAACCGGAGATTTTGCTTACAAGATGGGGTGTTGGTTATTACTGCAAGTCGTAGAAAACCTCTGTTTAGATGGCGCTATCAGCAAAGGATTGCCATCTCGTACCTTATTGTAATAATCGCTATGCTGGTGATTATGAATACCTATCCGATACTGGTATCTCAACAATTCGTGTTTCAGTCAAAGCAGAACGGCATGCAAAATCGCGTCCGAGTGATAGCGGGCACGCTGGCCGCATCGGAGAGCCTTAACGCCGACCATGTAAGAGATGTAATAAATCTTATGGGCGAACGGGGACTTCTCACCGTTTTTGATGAAAACGGCACGGTTGTCTATGACTCAACAGATGGCGAGGGATCTTTCGATGAACTTGAGGATGTACTTGGGCCCAATATTATATTCTATTCGGTGTTTACTCAAGGCGAGTTTCAGAGCAAGGCGGCCGCGCCCATAGTTGTGGGCGGTCGTGTTATCGGCGCGGTCTTTCTATACGAATATGACACAGATCAGGCACAGATACTATCGCAGTTTCAGGACGAGATGTCAAGTATGTCTGTAGCGATCACACTGCTGGTCGTGGTAATCAGCCTTGTCGTCTCAGCCGCGCTGACAAAGAGGGTCAGCGAACTCCTGCGCGCTATCAAACTTGCACGCGAAGGCAGTTTCAATCATTTAGTACCCGTCCGCGGACATGACGAACTTGCCGAACTTGCCGACGCGTTTAACAGCCTTACAAGCCGCATACAAGAGACCGACAGTCTAAGGCGGCAGTTCGTGTCAGACGCATCGCACGAGCTAAAGACCCCGCTCGCGTCTATGCGTCTGCTCGCCGACTCCGTCATACTCACTCAGGACATGCCGCTCCCTGATGTACGCGATTTTGTTGCGGACATTGGCGACGAAATAGACAGATTGACACGCATGACCGAAAAGCTGATGTTATTGACAAAACTGGATTCAAAGATAGCGCCCGTGATAAAGATAATAGAACTAGCGCCGCTGATATTGCGTGCGCGGCATATGCTTATGCCGCTTGCCAACGCCAAAGAGGTTACCATGCGCTGTGAACTCGATGAGACGTGCTGTATACTGGCGGAAGAGGACGACATCTATCAAGCGCTGTTTAACTTGATGGAGAATGCTATCAAATATAACAAACACGGCGGAGAGGTAGCCGTGTATATGTTCAGGGAAGGTGACCGCATAGTCGTACATGTGGACGATACAGGTATCGGCATCCCCGAGGAGGAGATACCACGCCTGTATGATCGGTTCTACCGTATAGATAAGGCCCGCGCGAGAGAGGCTGGCGGCGCGGGTCTGGGACTCAGCATAGTCAATGACATGGTGACGTGCTACGGCGGCCGGATTAGCGTACTCAGCACAAAGGACAAAGGCACACGCTTTACGGTAAAGTTCCCAGCGCTGCCTGAGAAAAATACTATAGAATAATAATTGACACTGAATAGTGGAACTGATATAATCATTTCGAGGTAGGGGACAGCATTCTCGACGCCCCGGGCAGATGCCCTGCCGGGCAATGCGGGGGTTCCGCCCCCGTGCCCCTGAATTTAGTACTTCTGCGAAATCTGAGGAGGAATTTATATGGAATGGGGAACCCTCACCGCAAAAACGTTTGCGGAAGCGCTTAAAAAGAGTGACAGAGTGTGCGTACTCCCAATCGGCGTGATGGAAAAGCACGGCGGCCATCTGCCGTTGGCAACGGATGTTATCATTGCGAGAGAAGTGGCCAAACGAGTGGCTGAAATCTCGCCTGTTGTCGTATTTCCATGTTATTACTGGGGTCAGATTGCCGAAGCGCGTCATACAAAAGGTACGATTGCCGCGTCACACCGTCTAATCATGGATGCCCTGCTTGAGATGTGCGACGAGATACACCGCAATGGTTTTACCAAGATACTTATTCTTAACGCGCATGGCGGCAACCTGAGTTTCCTGCCGTTCTTCGCTCAGCAATTCCCTCGGCTTAACCGCGATTATGCCGTATATGTACACTTTTGGCACCATATCGACGAAGCGAAGATCGACCCGATAAGGGAGCGTGCCGGAGCGCTCGGCGAGGACGGTCACGGCGGCTTTTTAGAAACGGCGTTGATAATGCACCTGCGCCCCGATCTTGTACATATGGAAGAAGTCAACGTTGATGAGTGCTTTAGTCTCGAGAGATTGCGGGAATTGCAAGGTCTCAATGTATTTACGGGCTTTGACTGGTACTCGATGTATCCACACCATTTCGCGGGCGACCCGAGAACGGCCACCGCCGAATTCGGCGCTGAGTTGTTCAAGGCAATTATCGAAAACGTCGCGCGTATCATAGACTTGATAAAAGCGGACAAAGTAACACCCGCGCTGATAGATGAGTATAACAAATGTACGTAGCCCCCGGCGCTATGCACCCCCCCTCCGTAGGTGGAAGTTATTATGAAAGGAATTGATAGTAATGAAATGGGGAGAACTTACCGCGAAATCGTTTGCAGAGGCGCTTGAAAAGAGTGAGAGGGTATGTATTCTTCCAATAGGTGTCATAGAAAAGCACGGCGACCATATGCCCTTGGCAACGGACGTGATTGTCGTCAGAGAGATTGCCAAACGGGCAGCCGAGCTCTCGCCCGCCGTCGTTTTCCCATATTATTACTGGGGTCAAATCGCCGAAGCGCGTCATGTAAAAGGCACCATTGCCGTGTCGCATCGCCTTATGATGGACGCACTGCTTGAGATGTGTGATGAGATGCACCGTAATGGTTTTACAAAGATTATGATTCTCAACGGACATGGCGGCAACGGTTTCTTCCTGCCGTTCTTTGCTCAGGAGTTCCCCCGTCTCAACCGCCCTTATGTCGTATATATAGTCACCAGTCCCCATTGGAGCGAGCCGGTATATGACTCGATTCGGAAGCGCGCCGGAGCGTTTGGCGGCGAAGACGGTCACGGTGGATTTTTCGAAACGGCGCTTATGACGCACCTGCGCCCCGAGCTTGTACATATGGAAAACGTCAACGCCGGCGAGTGTTTCAGCCTTAACCGATTGAAAGAATTACAAGACCTCAATGTATTTACGGGCTTTAACTGGTACTCGATGTATCCGCACCATTTTGCGGGCGACCCGAGAACGGCCGCCGCCGAATTTGGAGCGGAAATCTTTGAAATACTCAGCAAAAATGCCGCTAACGTGATAGATAAGATAAAGGCGGATAAGGTAACTCCCGCGCTGATAGAGGAATACAATAAACTCGGAAATAACCCATAATAGCAAAAAAAGATTTAAAAAATGGAAAAATTTTAAGAAAAGGCTTGACAACACAAAAATAAACACATATAATGTCCATGGTAACAGTGGGGGATACCCACTAAAACCAAAAAATCAAAATGCCCTGTGTAGCTTAACTCTCCAGAGCGCGTCGTGAGGTGTCGGTGAAAATCCGTCCAAGGGCAAAATCAAAGTGAGGTAAAAGAACCAATGTACGAGGACAAGACACTAAAGTGCAAGGAATGCGGAGAAGATTTCGTATTCACTTCCGGCGAGCAGGAGTTTTATGCTGAACGCGGTTTTATGAACGAACCCCAGCGCTGTAAAAACTGCCGTGATGCGCGCAAGAACGCTTCCAGAGCGCCCCGTGAGTTTTTCGCGGCGACCTGTGCTTCTTGCGGAACGGAGGCGAAAGTGCCTTTCGAGCCCAAGACAGACCGTCCGGTCTATTGCAGCGATTGTTTCGCGCGCATGAGAGAGCAAGGCTAAATTTCCGAAACGAAAGCGTCCGCTTCGGCGGACGCTTTTTCATACCCCAACTACCCATCAAGCGCCATCTCTTTTGTTATGTCATCAGGAATATGGATTCCCGTCGCGTAACAAAAGGCTATTATCTGCCCGATATGCATCTGTTCATGTCCTATCATGGCGGAAATATGTTGATTGATTATTTGAGAATTACCAAACCAATCAATTGTTTCGCTTCCGTCAAATGTCTCAAGTATTTCTTCCAGTATATTATCAAGTTCGCGCATATATTGCTTTAGCCCGTTTTTTGATGTATCTTGAATAGATTTCACATCAAAACTGATCTTCTTTGTGGTCAAGGCTTTAATATAGCGGCTTTGTATCTGTGCCAGTTCTTCGATCTGCAATCTGATAGTGTTAAGTTTTTTTCTCGGCAGTTTTCTGTCGAGGTCGCCATCGCTTAATTCAGACAAAAATTTAAAGATTATCCCGCGCCCATATTTCCAGTCTGAAATTTGCCCTTTGAGAGAAGTTATCATATCTATACCTCCAGTATTCTTTACTTAAATTATATTCCACAAATTTAACAATAGCAAGCATATTACAAAAATACTTGTAAAATAGAGGTATGTATGTTATAATTACTCAAAACAGAATAGGCGGAGAGTTAGTTACAATGGGACAACGAGAAAAACTAATTATAAAAATTCTAAGCGGTAAAAGCGATAATAATATTCTGTTTGATGAAGTATGTAATCTACTTAACAGTTTCGATTTTGAATTGAGAATTAAAGGCAGTCACCATATATTCTATAAGAAACGATATTAAAGAAATCTTAAATATCCAATCTAAAAACGGAAAAGCTAAAGCATATCAAGTAAAAGACATTAGAAATATTATTATTAAGTATGAACTGGGAGGTAAAATTGATGTATAAATATGAAGTTATACTGTATTGGAGCGCGGAAGATAATGCTTATATTGCAGAGGTCCCTGAACTTTTGGGCTGCAAAGCTGATGGCGAAACACAGAAACAAGCATTGGAAAATGTTGAAATTATAATTGAGGAATGGATTGAAACAGCAAAATCTATGGGACGTGATATTCCTGTACCGCGTGAAAGATTAAAATATGCTTAATAATAACTATTAAACTTGGAGGGCTAACCATCATGACAAAATCCATCACCAAAGACACCATCATCGCCGACATTCTCGCCCTTGATGGGGGCACCGCACAGATATTCCTCGAAATCGGGATGCGTTGCCTAGGCTGCCCGTCAGCCCGCGCCGAAACGCTTGAAGAGGCTTGCGCCGTCCACGGTCAGGACGCGGACGCGCTGACAGCGAAAATCAATGACTATTTAGCAAAGGTGTAACTTAAATACGAACATCTCTCGCCCAATTTCCCGCCCCCTTTCGTAAAGGGAGATGTCACCGCAGTGACAGGGGGATTTAGGGGAGGCTGTCCGAAGACGGCGGGGGATTTCCGCGGGCGGACAGGTGCCCAGCCTCGTCCTGCGTCCGCAGACGCTTTTGGCCGGCAGGCCACCTGCCCGGGGGCGTTGCCCCCGAGCCCCAAGCAATATTGGAATAGGGAGAAAGATACTTGTTAAGGCAGATCAAACGCTTTTCAGGCCGCATTGCTAACTATATGGGGCTTGCTTATTTATCGCGTGAATTTCTAGTATTTTTGCATATGCACGGCTGCTTCGTGTTGGCAGTCAATCTCTCAGGCATGTTTATCGGCACATTTATGCTCAAATCCGGCGGCGATATGTACATCGTCGGGTTGTTTTATTTACTGTGCTTTTTATTAGAGGGCGTGATATACCCCATTATGCCATGGCTGCTAACTAAACTCAGTCCGACAGCCTTGTCGCGCATAGGCCTGGTGTTTTACACGGGCTCATATATAGCGCTTCTCGCTTTTCGCGACGAAGCGATTCGTATATTCCCGCTGATCGCTGTGCTCTCAGCTTTGGGCGCGTGCTTCTATTGGCTGCCTTACCATATATATACCGTGCAGTATACTCATCTTGGCAACCGCCAACAGGGCATGTCGCTGATGGGTGTCGTATCGAATTTCATCGTTCTGCTCACACCACCTGTCTCAGGCTCGATCATATACTTCTTACCCGGCATGAACGGCTACATCACGGTATTCTTCGTGTCAGTACTCGCGTTTACAGCGGCGGCGTTCACAACGCGCGGGATGCCCTCTCGCCCCACCGGTCAAAAGGGTAACCCGTTCCTGCGCCTGATAAAGTACGACCTCCGCGACAAGCTGGTATCAAAAATGGGGCTGGCGCACATGTTTTACGGGATACGTGACGGCCTGTTCATGTACTACTTAAACCTTCTCATCTTCTCGGCGACCGCCAGTGAGTTTATCATAGGCATCAACACCACCGGCCGCGGCATACTCGTTATACTCACGTTCACATTGATAGCTAAGTATAACACCCCGAAAGTACGCAGATTCGCGATAATCGGTGCCGGTATACTCGCCCTTTTATTCACCGGCGGCGTGACGCTGATCTACACAACGCTCACCATTATCGCGCTCAGCCTGCTTGATGCCATCCTGCAGAGCTATAATCTTAACATGCTTCAGCTTGCTACATACCATGTCAGCGACCACCTTACCCAAAAGAGCGGCACGGACAGGCGCAATGAGATCATAACGCTACGAAGCCTGCTGTTAAACATTGGACGCGTTATCGGTATGGTGCTGTTCCTTGTAGTGCCGCCTGATCTCGGTTCTCCAGCGCTTATGCTGCTCATACTCTCGATACTTGCTCTGCCGGCGTCGTTTATTGTCCGCAATATGGAGAGGAACAGAGCATGACGCCGCGTCTGTTGGCAATAGCGGCCCATGTGCCGCAAGGCTCGCGCGTCGCCGACATCGGCGCCGACCACGCGAGGCTCGCCATGTGGCTTGCGCGTCATAAGGGTTGCAAGTGTATCGCCACGGATAAAAACCCTAATCCGCTCAACGCCGCCAAGACCCGTATTGAGGCGTACGGCAACACAAACGATATAGACTTTCGCTTAGGCGACGGACTTAGCTGTATCTCCACGGACGAGGTTGACGTGATCATCATCGCAGGTATGGGCGGAGAGACTATCAGCGGCATACTGGATTTGAAACTATGGGTAAAGAATAAACTGTGTATACTGCAGCCGAACACCCACCCCGAAAGGCTGAAAGTGTTTCTTATTAAAAACGGATATAATTTCAACAGCGAACAAACTGTCTTAGAGAGAAACCGAAAATACACAATAATTGTCGCAGGGGCGACCGACATCGGTCGACCGCGGGACACCGAGGGCGGTGTCCCCTGCATAAAAACCATAGGAGGATTTGACCATGAACATTAACGAACTTCTAAACATCTGTTACGAAATTGCACCGCTTGACTGTGTCTGGAGCCGCGATAACGTAGGTCTGCTGGTGGATAGAGAGGGTGAAATAAACCTCGCGCTTGTTACTCTGGACATCAGCATGGATGTTATCAACGAGGCAAAAGAGCTGGGCGCTCAGGTCATCATCTCCCATCACCCCGTTATCTTCGAGCCGCTGAAAAACGTAATCTACAGCACCCATACAGGCAGGCGCGTTATAGAGCTTATCAAAAATAACATCGCGTGTATCTGCCTGCATACAAACTATGACGGCGCGGTGAACGGTATTGCTGACGAGCTGGCACGTCTTGCAGGTATCGCGGAACCTAAAATGCTTATAAATCATGACGGTGATTACGGGCGTTATGGAACGCTTGAAACCCCAATGGAACTTAAAAGTTATGCCGGAAAGATAAAGCGTACGCTAAACGGCGCGGCCGTCAAGGCATACGATGCGGGCAAGCCTGTACACAAAGTGTGCGTCGGCCCGGGCGGCTCAGCGGGGATATTGCCCTATGTGTTAGAGGCCGGATGCGACACATTTGTAGTGGGCGAAGCCAAGCACAACGTGTTCTGTGAAGCGCGCGACATGGGGCTAAACCTCATCGACGCTGGACATTTCGCCACAGAGGACATCATGTGCGGCCTGCTTATCAAAGAACTGTCGGTACATGCGCCGAAATTAAAGGTTATAAAGGCGGCAAACAGTTTGATGCCTTACTATGAAGTATTATAATCTTGCCCCCCTTGCTAAAGGGGGGAGCCGCCCGCAGGCGGAGGGGGGATTCTGCCATGCCGCTTGACGCAATCTGTCTCAGCGCTGTAGTAGACGAACTGCAGCCGCTTATCGGCGGCAGGGCCGATAAAATATACCAGCCCGAGAGAGATGAACTCGGGCTTGCCGTGCGTTGCTCACTGGGCAATGTACGGCTTCTTATATCGGCGGGGCAGGGCAGCGCGCGCATACACCTTACCACCCAGACCCGTCCAAATCCACAAACGCCGCCTATGTTCTGTATGCTCCTGCGCAAGCACCTTGTCGGCGGGCGCATAACAGCCATTATCCAACCGCCGAACGAGCGTATCGTACAATTACATTTCGAGGTAACGGATGAACTGGGTGAGCGCGTAAAGCGTGTCTTAGCTGTCGAAATGATGGGCAACACGACAAATATCGTCCTTATTGACCACGAAAATCGTGTTCTCGACTGCGTAAAACGCGTTGAGGGCGATGCTAAACGTCCCGTTCTACCCGGACTTTTCTATCGCCTGCCTGAGGAGCGTGAATTTGGGCTATCGCCGCTAATATCGCGTGAACTTGAGTATCAAAATATATCAATCGATACCCTGGGTGAAACAGTAAACCAAAAATGCTTTACACCATTTATGCTCCTGAAAGACGGCAAGCCAAAAGACTTTTCATTCATGCCTATAAAGCAATATAAGGGGCTTTATACCGGAGAAATCTACCCTGGTTTTTCCGAACTGCTCGACGCGTTCTACACAAGGCGCGATGCGGCGGCAAGCCTGCAACGGCGTTCGTCAAGCCTGAGAAAGATCGCCTCTAATGCGCTCGAGCGCACGCGCCGCAAGCTTGTTTTGCAAAACGAAGAATACGCCGCCACACTGAACAGAGAACGTCTTAGGCAATACGGCGACCTGCTCATGGCAAACCTGGGAAATATCAGCCGAGGCGACAAGATTGCCAAAGTCGAGGATTTCTATAGCACAGATGGTGCCGCAGCTGAAATCAAGCTCAATATTACACTCTCCCCGCAGCAGAACGCTGCGAGATATTATAAAGAGTACGCAAAAGCAAAGACCGCTCAGGAAAAGCTGACTGAACTGATAAAACAGGGCGAGCTGGATATGGAGTATTTAGAAAGCGTATTAGACTCTCTGGATAAAATCAACTCAGAGCGTGACATCGAGGACATCCGCGATGAACTCGAACAGACAGGGCTGCTGCCAAGGTCGAAGAGTAACAAAAAGAAAACTGACAAACCCGCGCCGCCACTAACATTCCGTTCAGACAGCGGCATGATGATATATGTCGGGCGCAACAACCGCCAAAACGACGAGTTGACCTTGAAAACCGCCGCTAAGACAGACATATGGCTGCACACGCAAAAAATCGCGGGCAGCCACGTAATAATAAGCTGTAAAGATAAAATACTTGATGATATAACATTGGAGCAGGCCGCAATACTTGCCGCCACATTCTCACAGGGTAAAAAGGGGCAAAAAGTACCTGTGGACTATACTCAAGTAAAGTATGTGAAAAAAGCGGGGAGCGGCAAACCAGGCTTGGTGATTTATGACAGGTTCAAAACCGTATTCGTTGACCCTAGCGAAGAACTGGCGGACAGATTGAAAACGTAGGGCGCGATGTTTACATCGCGCCGTTGATACTATATTCTTAAATCAAATTCACTCTTTTCAGCCTCTGCAGGAACAGGTTTATTTGCTCCCGCGCTCACTGGAACCGACTCTCTTATTTCTGCGTTTTCGGAAACAGGAACGGAAAAATCCGCAAATAAACTTTCTAAATATTGAACAGGATCATCTACTGTATCATCCGATAAATAAGACGTTTTGTCCGGGAGCTTCCCGTCATCAGATTTATCGGGTAATTTCTGATAATCCTCTGATTGCATAAAATCAAGATGTTCATCAAGGATAGCGAACATGCGCATTTGGATAGTTTTCATAGCATCTATTTTATCTGCTGCCGACATGCTGGATTTTGCTACAGCTCTTGCTTCGGCGACAAATTGCTGCATCTTCCGCTGATGTATCTTGTCAACATCTTCTTTGCTTTTTGCTCTTGACAGCTCTCTTTCGTATTCAGCGCGCTCCCGCATAATTTTAATGGCTTTTTCATATAGCTCGGGAGCATGTTCCTTTAGATATTCAAGATCTACACCTGACAATTTTTTGCCGGACATCAATTTGCTTTCAATGGCTGAAATATTATTTCCCCTCTGCTGATCTTCATTTATTTTTCTAATATCGGCAATTATCTGTTCTTTTTGTGTCATTGGTTCATTAAACTTCTTAGCCGGGATACCTGCTCCTACTCCGCTACTTGTATTTAGCAGAGTTTGTTTACGCTCCTGCCACTTCAAATTATTTCCTATATTTTTCGTATAGCTCGACATGGAAGTTATGCCTGCAAAATTTGTGATATTCATGCTTCTGTCCTCCTTGACATATGAAATTCCATAAAAAATATGCCTCTCTATATTTATCGAAAGAAATAGGTAAATACTTTAATTGCAAAAAGGGGGTACACCCGTGCACCCCCTTTTCATATTATTTTTTGTTTAGCTTGCTTTCGCCTCGATAACCGTAATATTCGCAACCTCAATACTCGTCTCGCTCAGCACAATGTCTTTTATCTTCACCACGTCCGTCGCCGTAAGCCCTTGATCAACAGGCGCTACAACAATGCTAATACCCGACTCGTTTATATACGCCACACAATCCGTGAATCCCTTTGCAACAACAAGCCCCTCGATCCTGGCCTCAGTCAACGCCTGAGTCGCAAGCCCGGAAATCTCGTTGTTTGCTTTAACGCGTTCGTCCTCGGTCAGGTTTTCACGGTCAGACAACTCCCTAAGTATCGTCAGCGCGCTGTCACGCGCGACCTGACGGTTAAGGCGCTCCTCGGTGAAATGGCCGCCATATATAGTGGAATCGTCAGCTATATCGTCAAGCACAAACACCGGCTCAAGCACGGGCACATCGTTTATCCGATCCATATCAACGTATACGTCATTCTCCAAAAGATCATCCACCTCATTGCGGTTATACGACCAGCTTAGATACAACGCCATACATACAAACAGTACGACCGTCGCCACCACGGCATTACGTCTCCAAATACGCATTTCTTTCATCCTCCATACAAAATTTATTATTTTTTTCATATTTTTCACCTTTTCATCTTAATAACGGAAATCTTGTCATAACTGAGATTGGTGACACTGGATACTGCCTCCAATATCTTCATGCGTATACCCGGATCCGCAGCGCCGTCGCATACCACCAGCGCGCCATTCTCCGTCAGCAGCAATTCCGCGCGTCCCACACCCTCGATCCTGTTAAGCTGTTCCTCAAGGGCTTGCTCTAAGCTCTGCGCCGCGATTTGCGCCGCCGTTGTGCCGGAGGGTTTATCATCGACGCTTGCCGGCGGAGCGTTAGGCCACAACAGGAGTATCAGCCCTACGGCAATGACCAGCAGCACATATTTGTACGAGCCCAGCCCCTTTATCACTTTGTTAAGATTATCTTTCATTCTTTCGCCTACTTCCATATAAAGCTCACGTTCTCTTTCGGTATACCGCAGTCAAATGCCAAAAATCCGCTCATTTCTCTCTGGAATACCGGATCATACTGGATATTCGCCTTTATCACCGCCGCAATGGGCAGCGGGGGAGAGCTGTCATCAAGGGTAATGATCACCTCGCAATCGACTTCAAGGGCTTGTGCCTTTGCCAAAATATATGCGCTTGTCTTTTCAACTATGAGTTCTTTTAACAGATTGTCTTGTTCTATAAGTAAATTTTCATCGCTCGATACAATCCGTTCGCTTAGGTCAAGTGAAAACCCGCTTAAATCGACTTTTCTCAGCGAGGCCAGCGGACCCAGCAAAACTATTATTATCACCAGCCCCGACACAACGCCAATGACTGCCCTCGCCGCCCCTTTAGGGGCTATAGTCATCGCTATGGATACGATAATCGACACAACAACCATTGATCTAACATAGTCGCTCAGTATGTTTAACACAACTTCCCTCCGTCTAACTGTCAATTATCAACTGTCAATTGCCTCAAAACCTCCATGTCTGCATACATGATACTATTCCGATCAGCAAAACCAGCGCCGATGCCGCAGTCATCGCCAATATCAGCGAGAAAACGTCGGCTAATTGCTCTGTATATTTGACTATCCCGGGCGGCGACGCCGGCGCTGCCACCGCGGCGGCGAACTTCAACGCCAGAAAATTCAGTCCGATCACTATGATTGGGCTTATCGTAATACTTAACACGGCAATAAGCCCGAATATCCCGATTGAATTGCGCAGTATCCCCGCACCGGCTATGACCGTCTGCGTCGCCTCAGAGATTATGTTGCCTACCACAGGAACCGCGCCGGTCAGCGCGAGCTTCGCGCTCCTCTCGATCATAATATCGCTCGTACCCGAAATCGTACCGCTGATGGTGATATATGCGATGAACAGCGTCAACAGCAGCTTCAGCGCACCCGTAATGCAGGACTTAATAAAGTTCGCCAAGCCTTTCAGTGCGTCATTGGCCATCGCGGCATTTGCCGTGACCAGCGCAAGATATGCGTATGTACACGGGAGCAGAAATCTTGTAATTATCGTTATCAATATATCGCTGAACAATACTATTGCCGAGCTTTTGATGACCGCAGAGGTCGGCGTGCCCGAGGCGACCATCGCCGCCGCGAGCGTGGGAAGCAACGCTTTTGAAAACGTATCGGTCTGTGCTAGTGTCGATGTCACCAGCCCGAACAGGCTGTTCATGCTGCCTAGACAAACACCCGCAATCGCCAGTATGCCCGCCATGGCGGGTACGCGCCGCGCCGCGTCCGATCCGCTGCCCTCAAAAGCGGAGGAGGTCAGTCCCATAAGCATTGAGATCACTATTATGGCTATAAACACGCCCAAACCCTGCCTGAAATTCCCGAAAAACGCGTCGCCCAGCAGTCCCCAAACACTCCTTAGCCCCTCTGAAAAGTCCATATTGTACATGTCGAAGTTGTCCATACTCCACCTTCTTTTGCAACCATCTCATTACCCTCTTTAGAAAAGAGGGTGGCTCCGCAGAGCCGGGTGTTTTGACCCGTCCGCAGCGACAGGGAGATTTTAAAGCAACCCTCTCACCAGCTCCAGTACCGACCCGAACAGCGGTAGAGCCGTATAAACGATCAGCGCCGTGCCGCCTATATCCACCGCCGCGGCTATACCCTGTTCCTTAGCATCGCGGCACAGTTCACCCGTTATCCGCATGATTATCGAGATACCCAAAACCCTGATCAGCGTATCGAATACCGTGCTGTCAAGCCCGATACCCTCAGCCAACTCGCGCAAATAGCCCATAATACCCATGATCGCTGCCGCCGAGAGAAATGAGAGTATGCACACAACTCCGATAGAGAGCATAAAGCCCTGTTCGGGGCTGTTTTTTTTAAGTGTTAAGACCAGCAGCGCCCCGATTACCGCCGCCCCGACAATACGCGGTATCATAGCCCGAAAAGCTGCCTTACAAGTTCAAATAATTTATTTATCTCCTGTAAAAGCATCATAAGTACGACCACCAAGCCCGCGAGCGTTGTCAGCAACGCCTGCTCGTCACGCCCCGACCGCGAAAGCAGAAGGTTCAGGACAGCCACGAGTATACCCACCGCCGCTATTTTGAAAATCAAATCAATATCCATTACGACCTCCCATGGCAATCAATTAAAACGATTCTCATGCTAAACTGTCAAAATGATAATCAGAACGCCCAGTCCCGCGCCCATAAATCCATACAGCTTGCTCTTTGCCCGCTGTTCATCCCTTGCCCGGTTAAATGCGCCGCGCAGCTGTTCACGCGTCCGCTCGATAGCCGCCTCCTGTCCGAACCGCCCCAAAAACATACCCAGCTCATAAAGTGTCTGTCTCTCATTTTCGATTAGCTTCAGCGGCTTAACGGCGGCTATCCAGCGTTCATTTAAATTTATCTCAGAGGTTATCTCGTTGTCGCCGCCGAACAGCTTATTAAGTATATCCGGCAGGGGAGTCAGTCCATGTTTTATCTCAGCAGCCATATAGTCAAGCGCTGAAACCATACGCCAAAGCGCTTTTGAGCGGTCATTCAAGCCTTTGATGGCCAATATTCCGAAAGTTGCGCACCCCACCAGCACCAGCGCGGCACCAATAACACCAGTCATGCTACCGAATACCTGCGCTGACCGCCGTATAACTCTATATAAATAAATCTCTCAAATAGTTCCCGATACTTAGGCCTGTCCCCGTGAGCGGTGGCGACAAGGCTTACGCCGCAGCTCTGCGCTGCCGCAATAGGGGACACATCGTCCGTTATCTCGTCTACGGCTATGACCTGCGGGCCCATGGCGCGCAGGAGCATAAATATCGCGGTCTGCTTGGGACAACTGTCCAGGACGTCGGTATGCCTGCCCACGTCAAGATACGGGCGTCCGGCGTGACATGCCGCCAATTCGCCACGCTCGTCCACTACAGACACGCGCAAACCTCTGTTAGATACATAGCGTATAATATCGCGCAGGACAGTCGTCTTTCCCATGCCGGGAGGTGATATGACCAGCGTATTATAAAGCCTTTTGCCGTCGTATAGCTTGTCCGCGAAGCCCTCGCAGATACCGCGCCTCTCACGCGCAACGCGTATGTTGACAGAGGAGATGTCGCGGAGCAGCGTGACCTCTCCATTTTGAACGACAGCCGTCCCGCAAAGCCCGAGCCTGTGTCCGCCCTGAACGGTGATAAACCCTTGCTTTATACTGTCCAGTGCGGTGTGCAGTGAACCCTGCGTTGCTATCTCGATAACGCTTGCAACATCGGTATTCGTTGTGACATAAGGGATAGAACTCTCATTGCCGCTTGCGACAAGCCCTATCGGCTTGCCCGCCCTAAGGCGTATTTCTTCCAAATTGTCGTTTGCCGTCGAGGCTATCGCGCTCTTCAGCGCGGATGGCAGTAAATCCAGTACCGTTTTCATTTGCAACACCTCCGGGATAATCCATGATACGATTAAATATTGCATTCAGGTGTCGAGGATTTTAGTTCCCTGTTAGGCGGAGGACGCGGCTTTACTCTTGTAAAGCAAGGACGACAACGCCGCAGGGGGCTAAAAAGACCGGCGAATGGGCGTGATATTTAGTCGGGTCATGGATTATATGTATGAGGGGCTGTCCCAAAATATTACGAAACAAATTTTTATTTACCTATTGACAAATAATTTTCTCTATGTTATTATGCAGTTAGTGGGTTAACCCATTAACTGCATGACGGCGAGGTGAATTGAATGAATGATAGCCAGCCGATGTTTCTTCAAATCATGGAGATCATCGAAAGCGACATCATTACAGGCGTTTATCAAACTGACGACTTGATAATCTCCACGACACAAATTTCCAAGGTGTATTCCGTCAACCCGACAACAGCGGTTAAGGCTATAAGCAAGCTCACTGATGCGGGTATTCTTTACAAAAAAAGGGGGATTGGCATGTGTGTGGCGGATGGGGCACGCGCAAAGATTACAGAACGGCGCAGAGATGTTTTTATAAATAAAACCATCGGCGCGCTGCTTACCGAAGCAAAAACGCTGGGCATTTCTATGGACGAACTGATTAGCGTGCTAAAAAATAAAGGAGGAGCAAGCAATCATGATTGAGTTTAAGAACGTAACTAAAAAGTACCGCGATACAACGGCTCTCGATGGTATCTCGCTGAAAACACCCGAAAATGGGATCTACTGCTTACTTGGCAGGAACGGAGCGGGTAAAACCACTCTGATGAAATTGACGGCCGGACATATCGCCGCCACAGATGGAACGGTGACCGTTGACGGTCAGCGTGTTTCGCTGGACAGAATGCCGGGCAGCGTTAATTTTATCGAGAGCGGTGCGGCGCAGTTTAATATGAAAGTATCCGAGCTGATTGACGCCGCCGCAAAATTACAGGTTGATTTTGACCACGATTTCGCGCTAAAGATGGCAGAGCGGTTTGAGCTGAACCCGAATAAGAGATTCAAACAACTCTCATTCGGTATGAAAACGATGCTGACAGCGATCATAACGCTGGCGAACAATTCTAATGTAATTCTGCTTGACGAGCCGACACTGGGCTTCGACGCGATCATGCGCGACCAGTTCAATACGTTGCTGCTCGAAAGCTATCATACTCATCCGCGCGTAATCATTGTATCCTCGCATTTAATCGATGAGGTCGCGAAAGTAACCGAACGATTGATTATCATCGACAAGGGCAAGCTTTTATTAGAAGCCGGCATTGAAGATATAGACGAAAAAGCCTATACATTATCCGGCTCTGTACAAACAATATTACCCTTGCTGAACAGCTTGAATTGCATCGGCAAAACGCTGGCCGGCAGCGTCATGGCAGCGCATATCTATGATGACAGGATTACCCCGCCGGAAGGCGTGACGATCGACCGTTTAAGCTTGCAAGATTTCTTTATCAACATCGTGGGAGGGAAAGGCAATGTGTAATAAGATTTGGGCGATTGCGAAGATTAACCTGAAAAATATAAAAACCCCGTATTTTGTGACGGGATTGATCTTTGCGATCATATTTGTGCAGAGCATTATTTATGTAATCATCGCCACCGCCGGAGGAAGCGTCGGCGATCAGCTGCAAATCAGCAGCGGTAACTATCTTTGGCTGCTGGTTATAATGGCCGCCATTTTTATCCCGACTAAAAACTTTCGCAGGATCGCGAACCTGGGTGGCAAACGCGAGCATTTCTTCTGGGGCAGTCTGGCGTGCTATGCCGTACTGGCAGGCGCGGTGTCAATCATCAACACGGTTTTTTTTCACACATACGAACGTTTCCTTATAAATACGGGGCATTATATAGGTTTTGAAACGTTCATGCAGAACACCGCGCTTATGGAAGATTATTATGTCACTGTTAGTGTAACCGAAGTGTTTGGCTGGATTGGAAACGGCGTGGTCATTGGATTACTGCAACAGCTCGCGTTCTTGTTCTTAGTGGCGGTTGTTGTCCATACCCTAACCGCTATGCAGGACAAGTGGTATGGTTGGGCTGTAGATGTGGTAATCGCCGCCATCCTCGCGGTATTTATCCCTATTGCCCCGCTGCGGGCGTGGTTGCTAAAGTTCTTCGATCTGATTATTTTCAACACCAATCCGTTTATGCAAATAACCGTCTGTATGATACTGGCTGTTGCGGTTTACATGCTGAACAAACCGATTTTAGCAAGAAAGACGATTTGATAATTGAAAGGCCGAATCTATGACGAAAGCGTAATTGAATGCTGAAAATGGGCGTAATATAGTAAAATGCTAAAAGAGAAAGCCTGTGGGCGCGTTCTTCGACCAGCTCACAGGCTTCGCTATTATTTTCCGATGACTACTTTTACTGTTCTAATTCCATGATGTCCTCCTTTTGTGCAACGACGCATATTTCTTTTCCGTTATCGCAATAGTCGGCTCCTGTCATATTGCCGTAAAGGGCTTTGACGCTAAACCCAGCCGTTCTTAAATCCTGCGAAAATTCACCTTTCGTGAAAGTATGCTCCCATACGTTTATACTCCTTGCATCCTGCTCCGTAATAACAATATGCTGTCTGCATATTGTGTTTTGCTCATCATACCTGTAAAACGAGTTAAGGCATAAGTGCGGCTCTGCACAAAAAAACCCCTTCTCCGCATACTCCCAATTTTTATATTCCTTTTGTCCGGAAAAGTGTTGTGGAGTAAGGACATCAGATATCAATAGCCCGCCGGGTCTTAAAGCTGTATAAATTTTGTTCAGCAGTTGCGCCCTATCCTCCGTATGAAGTGTGCCAAAGTCATAGTAAATCAACGTAATGAGGTCAAATTGTTCTTGGAAGCCCAATGTGAGATAGTCTTGATGGTGATATATTATGGGCAGATTCTTTTCCTTTGACGAATTTCGGGCATAGTTTATCGAACGCTCCGAAAAGTCCATGCCTGTAACCTGATATCCTGCTTTATAAAATTCCTCTGCGTAAATGCCGGGACCACAGCCTAAATCCAATAAATTACGGTACTGTTTCACAGGGGCAACCGAGCCAATCCACTTGACAATTTCCCGCATAGTTGCGTGTTTTCGGGTTGCCGCATCCCAATCGGGGTGTAAGTGGGCTTCAAGCATACCCTTCGAGATATGATCATCAGTCCATAACTCTGCTGTGCCTTTTTCGTAAAGCGCAGGCTTCTTCATCATAGTCATTAGTTGTGTTAACATGAATGTTCCTCTCAAATTTTTATTTGTGATAACATGACATAATAAAAAGCTGTGGGTATTATCCCACAGCTTCAAAAATCTAAGCTAACCAAGTGCGGAATAATAGATATAAAACGTAATCTACATACGAAGAAAAGCCGAAAAATCGACCACATTCGTTCATGTTAAATTATGTTTTATCTATCTTTTCCGCACACATTTATATTACCGATTGCGCAATATCAAATGTGCCGAATGGCATCTGCTCCTTAATTCATGTTATCACAGATTTAGAATAACAGAATTGCTTGCTATTGTCAATACAAATTACATTCTTAATACACTGTTTATAAGTACAAACTTGCCGATTTTTTACGTCTGTGTTATAATAAACGTAAAAAAGAGGTGAGTTCATAATGAAGAATTTTATGCGTATCGTTTTGGCCCTTTTGGCCGTTTATTTCCTCCTGTTCGCTGCCCGCGCGATTTACGACCTGGCGACCTTTGAGGATACTGACCATAACTATAACATCTACTACGAATCGGAGAGAATGGATTCGAAACTGCTCAACGTCGCGTCATTCCGTCAAGAGTACGCTACCTCAGTCGGCGTAGAGGTACTCGATCAGAAATATGAAAAGATAGCCACGTTAGTCTCTAACTCCATACGCTTTGACGAAGAGGAACAGAATTTAAGAAATGCTATTGAAGAGAGCCTTGCCGTCGTTCAAATGGAGAACAGGATGGGCTTGGAGGGCGCGCGCCGCCTAAGGATGACTATCGGCGTAAGGCCGGAATATTTTGAAGCGGCTGTTGAAAGGATCGAGCAGATAGGCAGAATCACATCGTTTACGACCACCACGACGGATAAAACTTATGAATACCGTCAAATGCTTGCCGAAAAAGAAAAGCTCCTCAATCAGAAAGAACGCTATGAGGCTCTGAAAAACCGTGGCGGTAACATAACGGAATTGCTTGTAGTTGAGGATCGTATCATCGAGGTAGAGACGCTTTTGCAGCACCAGTCAGTAATGCTGGGCGACTACAGCGATGATAACGCGCTATGTACGATTAATTTCACGATGCACGAGGGTAACGAGGCCGGCATTTTGCGCAAACTATGGAACGCTTTTGTATGGTCAACGCTGGCGTATTTAAGTTTCCTCGGTATCCTGCTGTTCACATGCGGTGTTGCTTATGTAATTTTGGCCGTTTGGAAGTATGGGAAAACTGCTATTGAGAAAACAACCAGTAAGCCGAAAGGGGATTCGTAGGGGACGATGCCCGCATCGTCTCGGGCATTCTTCGTCATTACAAATCCTGAACGCTCATTTTATCCAAAGCGAGACGCTTTTTACGACCGCTTCTGCACGCCGCGTATATAGCAAGCAAAATTCCTGTCGGAATGTTGGATAAAAGAAAAATGTAAATCGCTGATACGATAATTAAAGAAGCCGGAGCTATTTGTGTCGTAATAACTTGCCCGACCGCTTCACCGTCTACCGTGGAAATTGTTGTTCCCGTATGAGCGGTAAAGAGTATAATAGCCAAGACGGTCAATAACGAAAAACCGAAAGAAATAAACGGCAGTATAAGCCCCGCCCACTTGCTTTCTCTTCTTGATAGGAAAATCTGCAAAACAACTGTTCCCGCAATAAAAGCGAGCAGGAAAAGTAGAACAATCATTGTATTTGCCATTACACCTTTACCCCTAACTTTTTATATTCGGAAATCAAAATCTTCGCGGTGTCCAAGTCGAGCTTATCACTGACCGCCAATCGCTTTATAAGCGCGACATACGGCTCGCTTGAGGTATCCTCGCTGATTTGGATCTTTTGTATCAGCTTGTCAAGCCGCAAGCGCACGGTCGGATAAGTGACGCCGTATTGTTGCGCTATTTCTTTTAGCGACCCTGAAGCCAGTAAAAACTTTTTGATAAACGCGACGTCTTCATTTTCAAGATTGACCATCCACTCAGGGACAATTTCCAATGCCATATGACCACTCCTTCTATTTAACTATATTTAGTATAACATTTAATATTATTAAAGTCAATAGTTAAATATTAGCTTATTTTATTAAAGAAACGGACGGCCAAAGGCCGCCCTTACAACCACGGCGCGATGTGAACGTCGCGCCCTACGTTTACATTTCCAACAATTTATCCTCCAGCGCGCACATGTCCATAAACGCGTCGGGTCTCTTTCTGGGGTCACGCAGAATAAACGCCGGATGAAACGTCGCCATAAGCAACACATCGCCGCGCTTTTCAAAAAGCCCATGCTCCTGAGTTATCTTGAAATCCGCGCGGATTATCTTCATAGCCGCAACGCGTCCCAGACACACGATGATTTTTGGTTTTATAAGATAGACCTGATTGCGCAAATATCCGATACACGCGTCCTGTTCAAGATTCAACGGATCACGGTTATTCGGCGGACGGCACTTGACGATGTTGGCTATGTACACCTGATCACGATTCATCCCTATCGCCGCCAGCATGTCGTCAAGCAATTGCCCAGCGCGTCCGACAAACGGCTTGCCCTGAATGTCCTCCTGCTCGCCGGGACCTTCGCCTACAAACATCACTTTGGCGTTTCTATCTCCGGTGCCGAAGACAACATTATTGCGCGTTTCACCCAACGCGCAATTTTTGCAGCTTTTACAGGTTTTTTCAAGTTCTTCCCAATTTAGCATAGAAAATCCCCCTGTCGTTACGGCAACATCCCCCTTTACGAAAGGGGGCAGGTAGCATTTGCTCCACCGGGGGTACGGGGGTGGACCCCCCGCACTGCCCGGCAGGGCACCTGCCCGAGCAAATCTATAAGCCGAGTTCTGTATTAAACGGTCATCTATCTAGGCCGTCTGTCGCCAAACGGCTCAAGCCACCCGTCGGAGCGGTCGGGCAAACCATAGCCCCTGTCGGTGTTGCTTCGGATAGAGTTTACACGAACGGACTGTCTCCAGCCGGCCGGTGAGCTCTTACCTCACCTTTCCACCCTTACCAAGACAATTGACAATTGACAATTGATAATTGTCAATTATTATGCGATTAAACGTAATTCTCTTAATTGTCAACTATACATTGTCAATTGTCAATTGGAGTTGGCGGTTTATTTCTGTTGCACTTTTCCTGAAGTCGCCTTCGGCGGGCGTTACCCGCTATCCTTGCCCTATGAAGCTCGGACTTTCCTCACCGGCTAAAAAACCGGCGCGACCGTCTGATTTACTCGCATTTACATGGTACTATATATTATAAAAAAAGTCAATCAAAAAAAGTTGTTGACAAATGCGTATTTATATGGTAACATATGTTGCGCAACAAATGTTGCCCTTGAAAGGAATAGAATAATATGCCGCCGAAACCGATTGTAACCCGTGATGATATTCTAAACGCTTCGATTACTCTTATCCGAGAGAAGGGGAGTGACAGTGTAAACGCCCGGAGTATTGCCGAGACTCTTAACTGTTCAACAAAGCCGCTTTTCCGAGTGTATGAAAACATGGCGGAATTAAAGAGGGATGTGTATAATAAAGCAGTTAAATATTACGAATCGTTTTTATTTGAAAAGAGAGTCAATGAGGATGACGCCTTTCTTTCTATGGGGTTAAACTATATCAGATTTGCTTTTGAAGAGAAGCAGCTGTTCAAGTTTATTTTTCTTTCAAACCATGTGGAAATCAAGAACTTAAACGAACTGACAGATTCACCTGATACGCATAAATTAGTGGAGTTTTTGGCAATATTAGAAGGGTTGCACGAAAAAGCGGCAAAAGAATTGTTTGTTGAATTATGGCTGCTCGTTCACGGTATTGCGACGCTGCTGGCGACAAACCCATGTAAATTCGAGGATTATGAAATTGAAAATCTGCTTGTCAACGCGTATGCGGCAAAAGCAAAACACTTAAAAATGGAGGTACACCATGACTAGAATTAAACTGTGGACATCGGTAATATTTATTGCGATCTATGTTGTTTTGGCGAATGCCGGAGCAATGCTGACCGAAAGAATCGGTACGGCTTTTTCGGGGCAAATCTTTTTTCTTTTCGGGTTTTCCGTATTTATGCTCACATATATAAAGAAACGGGAACTGATGAATACTGTTGGTCTTGCAAAAGTAGGATTTACAGAAATTAAGAGATGTTTGTTCTATATCCCGCTTGTTTTGATAGCATTGGCAAACGGCGCGTTTTTCTTTGACAGCACAAACAATATTCAAGAAATAGTATTAACTGTCATATTTATGCTTTTTGTAGCTTTTTTAGAAGAATTGCTGGTTAGGGGGCTATTATTCAAATCGATTGAAGAAAGCCAAAGTACAAAAGCGGCAGTTTTAATATCAGGAGCGGCATTCGGACTAGGGCATATAATAAATCTCCTTAACGGCTATACAGGTGTCCAGCAGATAATCCAAATCGTTCTTGCTTTTGCAATCGGCATTGTTCTCGCCTTGCTCTTTGTTCGAACAAAGTCAATTGTGCCGGGAATCGTATTTCATTTTGTATTTAATATCGCCAGTGCACTGTCAATACAAGTCGAGCCGCTATACGACTATATCGCGGTAGGTATTATTCTGCTTATAGCATTGGCTTATATGGTGTATTTAATCAATGTCAAGGTTAAAAAGGAATAGGGGACGATGCCCGCATCGTCCCACCGACCCGCATTTTAAGGCAATTGTCTGGCTGCCTCAAGCAGAATATGGTGAAATTCCGCTTTGTCATCCAACATCGGCATATGGCCTGCGTCTTGCATGGTAAAAAACATTTTAACCGGCGCGGAAATCTCCTCGAAAAACTCTTTCGCCAAAGGATATGGTGTTTGATAGTCCATATCTCCCATTATGTAAAACACAGGGACTTCATACATCGTACCATAGTTTCTAACGTCATATTCATCTAAATAGTCAAAGAGCGGCCTTTGATAATTATAATTACTCACACCGAGATAATATCGAATATAATCAAAACCATTATAGGGCGATGTGAACGCGAGCATGACAAGCCTGAAACTCATATCCTCGGCAAGATTATACTTATTCAGATACTTCCTGATTTCGAAAAAATGTTCGTCAGGGGAGAGATTCTCCAACGCGGTCACATCTCTTTTATTGCCTTTATCATGCGCGACCTCAAGAACCTTCTCATATGCTACGTGCATATCACTAATATCGACCATCTGACCAACGCCTATATATGCGCTGTAATCCTGCGGATATGCCTGTACAAGCACCGTGCCCAAAAGAGAACCCCAACTATGCCCAAGTATGATGATTTTATCTTTGTTCAACTTTTGCTTAATATACTGCGTCACCTCGTGGGCGTCTGCTAACACACGTTCAAAACTCATTGATGTCAGCACTTCATCAGGGTCGTTTAGATAAAATGTTTTGCCGGCGTTTCTTTGATCCCAATGAACCACCGTAAAATCCTTTTCCCAGTCATACTGAAAACCGTGTAGTAACGGAATCATAGGAGAGCCGGGGCCGCCGTGAAGATATAAAATCACAGGGTTTTCTATGTTTTCGCCCCTTAAATATAATACCTGTTTAACGCCGCCTATTTCAACCGTTTCCATCACATCTATACCGGGGTCTTTGATCTTGTGGTTCGCGCGTAAAATCGCGGGATAGACAAACCGCAGTATTACAAACGCCAGAACTGAGATAATGATAATAATACCTATGACAATGCATATAATTCTTATTATTTTCATGACTTACTCCATTTTGTTCATAGGTTAGGGCGGATATGGAATCCGCCCTGCATACACGCCTTATTCTTGCCCTCTTTTGTAAAGAGGGCGGCTCCGTAGAGCTGGGTGTTTTGGACTCAGCGTTCATTCACCGTAGCAGACCCCGACGATGTGTTTGTGCTGACATAATGCCTGAGCTCTCTGGGCACGTCAACTCTTATGCCGCCAGACGAGGCTCTAAGCTCGACACTGCCGGTCGGAATGAGATAATCAACTCTGATGCCGCCCGAGGTACATCGCATATACCCCTGACCTCTCAACTCAGTGATCTTGATGCCGCCCGAACTGCTCTCGATGTTGAATTTGCCCGCGTCGATAAGCTGCGTTCCCGCGCCGCCCGACGTGGTTTTCATATTAACGTCATCCGCCTTGATCGTACCCCTAATAGTTATGCCGCCGGAGCTGCACGACAAATCCACCGTTCCGGCCGTGATACCCTCTGTCTTGATACCGCCGGACGTACTTTTCAGAAAAACCCTGTCCCCAATAATATTATCTTTAAGATTCACGCCGCCGGAGCTGACGGTAATGTCTATGGTATTACCCTTTAATTCACGCTCGGTTGAAATGCCGCCCGATGAGCATCTGATGTTAATATCGCCCCACTCAAAGCTGTCCTGTATCCTTACGCCGCCTGACGAGCTGCGTATATCAACGTTACCCAGCCAGTTTCTCGGTACATCGACCTCGATATACTCCTCGGGGAAAAAGACGAATATACCTATTCTGGCACGCTGCCTCTTTGCGTCCAGCGTCACACGACTGCCGCTCTTGCGCAAATCAAAGATTTCGTCCTGACGGAGGTCACTGCTGCTGTACTGCCGCACGGTCATCCTGTCACTGTCGGTGGCGCGTATATACATCGTGCTTCTGTCACTTAGGAACTCCATACTTTGTACGTCGCCCAGCGTGACACTGTCTTCTTTTACGAGCTCGGCTCTGCCGTCGATGTTGAAAAAATCCACTCTCACGTTACCTGACCTCCAACCGAATATTTGGCGCCCGTTCATGCCTAGAATCAATACGATCGTAAGCGCGACCGCCATTACCACGGTTATCGCTATACATATAAGAGCTATTAGCTTCTTCATTCATCTTCCCTCCAAATATCAAACAGCCTGACTACCTGATTAACCAACACCGCGATAATAAAGATTATCCATGTAATATGCCACGCGCCCGTTGAAAAACTTATTAAAAAGTATAATACAACCGTCGTGAGCCAGATAGTAGAGCTTACAAGATTTTTATAACTCTTGCTGCTGTTGCCGTCAAACAGATATCTCAAAACGTTTTGCACCAGCGCGCCAATAATAAAGATCATCCATGTGATATGCCATGCGCCTGTGATAAAGCTGACGAATAAATATATAATCACTATGGCTGTCCAGAGCGTTGACGAGATCGCCCCTCTTAGTCTTTCGTCGCGGCTGTTACCGCTGACTTTTTCTTTATACTCTTCCACGAATGTGTCGTCTCCTTTAACATATTTTTTCGGACCGATGGAAAAGCTGATTATAAACAGTACCACCGCCACCGCCGCAATAGATACGAGTGGTATCGGTATCAGCCACTCCAGCCAAGTGCCATCGAAAAGCGCGATAAATATCATTGTCGGTATTAAAGACAGCACCATCAAGCCTACTGCCACTGCCTTTAAGACACTGCTGGATTTTCTCTTCTCACTGACCACGCGCGTGTTATACTGCGGCGTTTCTCCTAATAGCGAGCGAATGTCACCTATCCCTGAGATAACGCTGCTAAATGCCTCGTCCTCGTTCTTGCCCTGACTAAGCATATCCTCGTATTTCGCCTGTAAATTTGCTAATAGTTCCTCTTTTACGTCCGCCGCCTGTCTCGTGTGGGGCGAACCCAAGAAAAGTTGTTCGACATGTGATTTCAAGCGCTCGTTCATTGGTCTGTTCCCTCCTCAAATTTTATAAGGGTATCAATTAGCTTTTTCGCGTCGCCCCACTCTGAGGTATTGTCATAAAGCAGTTTTTTCCCTTTGTCTGTAATGCGGTAGTATCGCCGCCTCGCTCCTGTGGCCTCATCGCCCCAATAAGATGATATGCAGCCGGTCTCTTCCAATCTCCGAAACGCGCCGTACAGCGTGGCCTCTTTAAGCTCATAGCGCCCCTCGGACTTATCAAAGATCGACTTGTTGACCTCATAGCCATAGCTCTCTCTTCCAAACAGATGCGCCAGGATTATCGTCTCTGTGTGACCCCTGATCAAATCAGATGTAATCGCCAATGTATCTCACCTCACTCTATATTTTCCCTAGGTGAGTATATAATAACACAACATACCTCGCCTGTCAAGGTATATCAAGATTAAAATTTGATTAAAAAATTAAGGGCGGCTGTTAGCCGCCCGTGGGCTGTCAAAAAAACTCATAAGGCGGCAAACTAAAAGCCGCCAACGGGGGGAATTGTGAAAGGGGGAACTCCCCATTTCACGCTATAATGAAACAGATTGTCGACTTCGTCGACAATCTCGGGCGGCTGTTAGCCGCCCGTGGGCTGTCAAAAAAACTCATAAGGCGGCAAACTAAAAGCCACCAACGGGGGGAATTGTGAAAGGGGGAACTCCCCATTTCACGCTATAATCAAACAGATTGTCGACTTCGTCGACAATCTCGGGCGGCTGTTAGCCGCCCGTGGGCGATTGATAATCGCCCCTACTCTTTGTTTAATGCCTCAACCATAAATCTTACGCCATATCTTACGCCTTCTGAGAAACTATCTTCCGCCCATTTCGCGGCAATCAAATCTTTATCGTCTATAATATCGAGCAGTCTTACTCGTTGCCATTTATTAAAATCTTTCTTTAACATGCCCTCGTTTGCTGCTATGCGATTTATTTCTTCTGTGTATTTATCTCGTTTTGGTCTGTGAGTACGAAATAGATGTTCCAAAATGTCTTGCATAAATTATACCTCCAAAAATTTTGTTGATTCTCCAACCAAGTTGAGGTATAATGAAATTTACCTTAACTTAGGTTGGGGTGTCGGGAGGGAGTTTGTGACTTTTGTGGGTAACAACTTCCTTCCGCGTTTATTTACTGTCTTTCCTCAACAAATTTCTCAAGAGCTTTCGTAACACAATACTGTAAAGTTCTTTCGTCTCTTTCCATTATTGCTTTAACTTTATTGTATAGCTCTTTTGAAATAGTTGTGCGAATAACAGTATTTGTTTCTTTGACTGCCATACTGCACCTCCTCACAGTCGCCTATAGCATATACTAGTATACACTTTCTGTCAAGTTCTTTTTTTGAAAACAGCCTAAATAAAAAAACACCTCTTGACAAGGGGTGCGGGTGTGTGGTATTATTGTAGCAGAAAGGGCGGCACCTCAACGGTCTTCGCCTAAGATTATTGGTTTACAAAAAAGTAACCGCCAACCTTGACTCGGGGGCGGTTACTTCGCTTTTAATGCACGGATGACGCTTGCGAGTGCTTGAAGCAACTTGCGAAGCTCAATTATGTACTCCATTGCGCATCACCTCCCTTAAGGAGGACAAAGACCGCCGACACACCGCCGCAGACTGCTAAACCGAAACATATCACATTTGTCGGCAAATGTCAACAAATTTAAATAAATTATAACTGATATTACCTCTATATCATGTCATTGACAAATTATTTTAATGCGATATAATATAGGCGAGGTGACACCATGACCATCAACTCCGCCATGCTCTGCGATTTCTATGAACTCACCATGGCCAACGGTTACCTGAAAACAGGTCTCAATCAAAAGAACACGTACTTCGACGTGTTCTTTCGGCGTGTACCTGACAACGGCGGCTTTGCCATAGCGGCGGGGCTCGAACAGATTATCGAACATGTGGAAAACTTAAAATTCACCGCCGAAGACATTGAATACCTCCGCAATAAAAAGATTTTTGACAAGGAGTTTCTAAAATTCCTTGAAAATTTCAAGTTCTCAGGCGACATATATGCCGTGCCCGAAGGCACCCCAGTGTTCCCCAACGAACCGCTGCTTACGATACGCGCCCCAGCTATCGAGGCACAGTTGCTCGAAACTTTCACGCTGCTGACGATAAACCACCAGTCACTGATTGCCACAAAGGCTAACCGTATTGTGCGCGCGGCGCAGGGACGCACGGTGCTGGAATTCGGCGCGCGCAGGTCGCACGGTATCAGCAGCGCGTTAAACGGCGCGCGCGCGGCGTTCATCGGTGGCTGCAACGGTACGTCATGTACCCTGACGGATCAGCTCTACGGCGTTCCGGCGGGCGGTACAATGGCGCATGCGTGGGTGCAGATGTTCGATTCGGAATATGACGCTTTCAAGGCATACTGCGAGATATACCCCAACAACACGATACTGCTGGCGGACACATACAACACACTCAAAAGCGGAGTACCCAATGCAATCCGCGCATTCAAGGAGATTTTAATACCCAAGGGTATAAAAGATTTTGCCATACGCCTTGATTCTGGCGATATAGCCTATCTCTCCAAAAAGGCGCGCAAAATGCTCGACGACGCAGGACTGCGCGAGTGTAAGATCATCGCGTCAAGCTCACTCGACGAATACCTGATACGCGACTTGATCAATCAGGGGGCGATGGTTGATATATTTGGGGTAGGGGAGCGGTTGATAACTTCAAAGTCCGAGCCTGTGTTCGGCGGAGTTTATAAACTTGTTGCGCTGGAAGAAAACGGCGAGATAGTACCTAAAATCAAACGCAGCGAAAACTTGAGCAAGATACCCAACCCGCATTTCAAAAAAGTCTACCGCCTGTTTGACCGCGAGAGCGGCATGGCGCTCGCTGACCAGCTCTGCGTCTATGACGAGACTATTGACGATAGTAAAGAGCTGACGATCTTCGACCCAAACGCAACTTGGAAGACTAAGACTTTGACAAATTTTACAGCGCACGAACTGCTCCTACCTGTTTTCAAGGGCGGCAAGCGCGTATATACTACGCCGCCTATCGCCGAAATACGCGACTACTGTACGCGTCAGGTCGGGCTGCTTTGGGACGAGGTAAAACGCTTCGAGTACCCGCATATGTACTATGTCGATCTCTCCCGCAAATTGTGGGATATAAAGCAAGGATTATTGGTAAAATAACCGGGGGAACACCGCTCTACTCGTTTTCGCGCAGACTATCGAATATCAATACATCTTAAACGACGACGGCACATACAGAATGATCTCAATGGAAGTGTTGTATGATTCGGGCTTTAGAAGACGATCCGGTTCAGTATAAGGTTGTTAATCAAGTCGTAGGTGACGGCGTCCTCGACATCCGCGCATTTACTGCAACAGCGCAGATTTTTTATATTTGACGGTAATTAGGTTATAATAATTAAACATACTCATATAACTAAAGGAGCATTATTGTGAAAAAAGCCAAGATTCTGTTATTCCATCTAGTCGTTCTTGCTATGATATTTTTGTTTGGTTGTAGGGATATATCAACATCAGATGATAGTATTCCGGAATCACCTAGCCCAACCAGTCCCACAACAGTGCCGGAAGATGGGGAAAACAGCAATCCTCAATCCCCCCGTACCTCTGTCACAGGTATTTTGACAGAACCGGAGCGCCCTTGGTCTGAGATTCGTTTCTCCGGCAGCAACGGAACAGTCTATATTTTAAGTCCCGAGGATGCAGAACAGGTTCACCAGCTTTTATCAACAATGGAAGCTGAGGAAATACTGACGCCATTCCACTATGAAAGCCGGCAATCCGACCCTATGTTTACGATTCGGATTCAATATAATGATGAAACTTGGGCTGAAGAGTCCATATACTCATCTGAGACAGGCGCATATTATTTCCGCTATACCGATACGGTGGGAGATCAAGAGGACAGAGGCTATGTGGGTGGTTTTGGTGAAGCCATCTATGCCATATTATCAGCGCGGGTGATCCCAATAGATGTTGACTTTGCGGAAGAAGAACTTCTTAGTGTATATGAGACATTTGATGAGTTTTCTGACGAAGAGACCGACCACCGAATAGTTATCACAACAAATACAGCGTTGAGAGATTTTAGATTCATAGAGATCGGTATTAATCCTGAGACGGGGCCTTTATTCTTTGCAGGAAGTGTATTGCATTCAGCAGATGAGCTGCTGCCCGAAAAGCCATTTATCGTGACATGGCTGGGGCGGGATATGCCGCATAGAGGAATTTCTTTTGTAGATAAAAATGATATTACAAGGTATTTTTCAATCAATTTGAGTGGTTATGATGGTTCACTATTCCTTTCTGAACTTAAGTAAGCATAACATAAGCATGCGAAGTAGAGGGTAGGGGACGCACGCCCGGGCGTCCTGTTGTGACCACCCCGCCGTTGCCCCAATTCCCCTCCCTAGGAGGGGTGGCGCGTAACGCCGGGGTGGTAGTAAATTGCGACGTTGCGCTGCAATAGCGCTGATAATTTATATTAGATGAGGCATTATGAAAGTTAAAGTAATTAAAGAGCATCTTGGAGAGGGAAACTTTCCTACTTTTGAAAAAGGAACGAAGGTTACAATGAAAGGGTATTGTGCCCATTATTTACATTGGTGCGCGTGTGATATTGAAGGACACCAAACTTATGTACCCAATATCTTTGTTTGTGATGGAAGATTAACGAGAGAGTATAACCCTACAGAATTGATTCAAAAAGCAGGTGACATAGTAGAGGTGACAGAAATCGTTTATGCGTGGCTATTCGCAACGAATGAAAAAGGTATAACAGGTTGGATTCCGTCAGAAGTAGTCGTAAGTGTAAATGATTAGACGCTTCAAGCAAATATAAATACATAGGAGACCATAACCATGAAAACGCCCACCCTCACCCTCGGCAGCACTAAAATCAGCACCCCTCAAAACGCGTTCGGCGCGTTGCCCGTACAGCGCGCGGATACCGAGACCGCTATTAAAATCATCCGTAAAGCCTATACCGGCGGCATGACATTCTACGACACCGCGCGAGCATACTCCGACAGCGAGGAGAAGCTGGGGCAAGCGTTCAAGGGCATGAGGGATAAGATATTTATCGCCTCAAAGACGAATGCACGCGCGCCCGAACAGTTTTGGGCGGACTTGGATACATCCCTTAAAAACCTACAGACAGATTACATAGACATTTACCAATTTCACTGGCCTCCAGTCTGCTATAAGCCCGGCGACGGCACGGGCATGTACGAGTGTATGCTCGAAGCCAAAAAACAGGGCAAGATCAGACACATCGGCATTACGAGCCACGTCTTGAGTACCGCGCGTGAAAGCATTGAATCGGGCCTGTACGAGACGCTGCAGTACCCATTTTGCTACCTCTCATCCGATGAAGAGATTGAGCTTGTAAAAGCCTGCGCGAAAGCCGATGTAGGCTTTATCGCCATGAAAGCACTCGCTGGCGGGCTGATAACAGATTCGGCGGCGGCGTTTGCCTACATCGCGCAGTATGATAATGTCCTGCCCATATGGGGTATACAGAGTGAGTGCGAACTCGACGAGTTTCTCAGCTTCATGAATAACCCTCCTAAATTGACGGATAAGCATAAAGCGCTTATCAAAAACGACAGGCGGGTATTATTGGGAGAATTCTGCCGCGGCTGCGGCTATTGTATGCCGTGTCCTAAAGATATAAGGATAAATATGTGCGCGAGGATGTCGCTGCTGATAAGACGCGCCCCGTCGGCGGGCTTTTTAACGCCCGAATCCCAGGAAATGATGGAAAAAATCAAGGACTGTACAAAATGCGGACTGTGCAAGACCAAATGCCCATATGACCTCGACCCGCCGGAACTCTTGGTCAAAAACTACGAAGATTACGAAAAAATCCTTGCCGGAGAGATACAGGTTTCATAAAAATATATATTTCCGGGAAATTCTTATTGACATTGAAACAAATGAGTGTTACAGTATAAACAGTATTTAAAAAGCGATGACGGAGAGAAAAACGTATCTAATGCCGGAAATCCGCTTTAATAAGCGGTGCAGAGATTCTGCGGTTGGTGCGAGCAGAACCCGTAACGGTACGTATAAATACACTCCTGAGCTGGTATATTGAACTATCCATTCATGGATAAGAGTAGGTATACCCGGCTGCCTCCGTTACAGGGCAGGGGATTGATGGATCCCAAATGAGTGACAGCGATTTATTGCTGTAATTAGGGTGGTACCGCGGAAGCAGCAGCTTTCGTCCCTTGGGCGATTTTGTCCGGGACGGGAGTTTTTTTGTTGCCGGAGAAAAGACGCTCTTCTCCATCAAATAAATTATGGAGGGGTCACTTATGAACACACAGGTACAATTTTTCTCAGGAGAGAACATCCCGCTGGAGATGCACAAAGTACGTATGGTGGGAAAACTTAATCTTCTGCCGGTAAGCGAGAGATTAACGGCAATCCAAGAAGCGGGCAGCAACACATTCCTGCTTAAAAATCGTGACGTCTATCTGGACATGCTTACAGACAGCGGTGTCAACGCCATGAGCGATAACCAATATGCCGCGATGATGCAGGCCGACGACAGCTATGCGGGCTCGGAAACATATTATCGTTTAGAGGCGGTGCTGCAGGACATTTTCGGGGTGAAACACTTTTTACCCGCGCACCAAGGCCGCGCATGTGAGCACATTATTGCGAAGACTCTTGTAAAACCGGGCACAGTCGCGTTAATGAATTACCATTTTACGACTACCAAGGCGCACATTACATTGCTGGGCGGCAGCATTGAGGAAATTATCGGCGATGAAGGGATTAAAATAAAAAGTGACAATCCTTTCAAAGGCAATGTGGACATCGGCAAACTGAATGAAGCGATAAATCGGCACGGTAAAGATAAAATCGCGTTTATGCGAATCGAGGCTGGAACGAACCTGGTTGGCGGGCAGCCGGTATCTATGAGTAATATGCGCGAGGTTTCCCGTATCTGCCGCGAAAAAGGTATTCCGCTGGTTTACGATGCAAGCCTTTTGACCGACAACCTATACTTTATAAAAACACGCGAACATGAATACAGAGATGCCGATATAAAAGATATCGTGCGCGAAATCGCTTCGCTTATGGACATTACCTACTTCTCAGCGCGTAAGCTGGGAGCGGCGCGCGGCGGCGGGATTTTAGTGTCTGACGACAAGCTGTTTCTCCAGATGCGTGAATTAGTGCCGCTATACGAGGGCTTCTTGACCTACGGCGGAATGTCTGTGCGCGAGATGGAAGCGTTGGCTATTGGATTGCAAGAGACGATGGATATTGATGTAATTAGCCAGACCCCCATTTTTGTAGAAGCGTTATGCAATGAGTTGATTGCGAAAGGAGTATCGGTCGTGACGCCTCCCGGCGGTTTGGGCTGTCATATCGATGCCACAGAGTTCTGTTCCCATATTCCTCAAACGCATTACCGGGCCGGAGCTTTGGCTGCCGCCGTGTATATAGTGAGCGGCATAAGGGGAATGGAGAGGGGAACGATGTCTGAGCAGCGTAATGACGACGGCAGTGAACGTCTTGCGGAAATGGAGCTATTACGGCTTGCCATGCCCAAACGCGTGTTTACGTTGTCGCAGATCAAATACACGGCTGACCGTATCGCATGGTTGTATAACAACCGCCATCTGATCGGCGGGCTTGAATTTGTGGAAGAGCCTAAGGTACTCCGCTTCTTCTTCGGACGTCTGCGTCCCATTGGCAGCTGGCAGGAACGCCTAGTAGAAAAATTCTTAGCTGATATGCCCTCAGGTTTGTAAATAAATATGTAAAGATATGAAGAAATGTATAAATATACACTATTTTGTTGACAAACTGCCGAGCGGCATTTATAATAAATGAGATATTGTGAGGGATTATCATGCAGCAACAGATAATAACGTTATTAATACTTTTAGTTTTCTTCGCGGTCACGATTTACATTGGGCTATACTTTCGAAAAAGGTCTTCTAACGTAAACGATTTTGTACTGGGCGGGCGCAATGTCGGGCCGTGGCTTTCCGCTTTCTCTTACGGAGCTACATATTTTTCCGCCGTTGTCTTCGTAGGATTCGCCGGACAGTTCGGTTGGAGATTCGGAACGGCGGCGGTATGGATCGGCCTTGGCAACGCCTTTATCGGCTCATTAATGGCATGGTTCATACTGGGGCGGCGCACACGCATTATGACAAACCACTTAAAAAGCGCCACAATGCCGGATTTTTTCGGTTCACGCTACAGTTCGGCAGCATTAAAAATTGGTGCGTCGATAGTAGTATTCATCTTCTTAATCCCTTATACCGCCTCATTGTATAACGGGCTTTCAAGAATTTTTGAGATGGCGTTCGGTATTCCATTTGAGATTTGCATAATAGTGATGGGTTTATTAACAGCGGTTTTTGTGGTTGCCGGCGGATACTTCGCAACGGTGGTCAACGATGTCATACAAGGCTTGATTACATTAATCGGCATTGTAGCGGTCATAGCCGTTGCGTTGAACAGTCAGGGTGGCTTTACTATGGCTATTGATTCCTTGGCCCATGTCGGAGCCGGTGACCCCAATATCGCACCCGGCGTGTTCACTTCATTTTTCGGTCCTAATCCCATTGATTTGTTAGGTGTGGTCATCCTTACCTCGTTTGGCGCTTGGGGACTTCCGCAGATGGTAGCGAGGTTCTATTCTATCAAGAGCGAGAAAATGATTACCAAAGGCGCGATCGTTTCCACCATTTTCGCTATTTTTGTCGCGGGCGGCTGCTATTTTCTCGGCAGCTTCGGGCGGATTTTCGCGGACAGCCCGATTGAAGCGATTGCTGATAGACCGGCAAACGGATTTGACTCAGTCATCCCTGGCATTCTTTCAGGGCTTAATAGTGACGCGTTAACCGGGCTTGTCATCGTTTTAGTATTTGCGGCATCCATATCAACGCTTTCCTCATTAGTTATGGCCTCAGCATCTACCTTAACACTTGATTTCCTAAAAGGTCATGTAATAAAAAAAATGAGCGATAAAAAGCAATTGCTTATTATCCGCGCGCTGATAGTGGTGTTTATCGCATTGTCTTCTTTCATCGCGATTTCGCAATACAACAGCAGCATCAATTTCATCGCACAACTTATGGGCATCTCATGGGGCGCTCTTGCCGGCTCGTTCCTGGCACCCTTCCTCTACGGGCTGTACTGGAAACGCGCGAGTAAAATATCTGTCTGGTGCTGCTTTATATTCAGTACCGCTCTGATGACACTAAATATCTTTTTCAGAAGTTCGTTCCCGGCGATATTGCAATCGCCCATCAATGCGGGAGCCTTCGCCATGCTGGCCGGATTGATAATCGTACCATTGGTCAGCGCATTTACGAAAGCGCCTGACAAAGCCAAGGTCGATCATTGCTTCTCCTGCTATGAAGAAAAGGTCAGCGTCAAGGCTCGCGATGTTCTAGGTGACGGAGGAAAATAGCATGAACAAACCGCAGATGTGGCAGCCGGAAATTGAAACCCTGTCACGCGCCGAGATTAACGAATTGCAAAACGAGCGTTTAAGAGAGACAGTCTCACATATATTCAAAAACGCCCCTATCCAGCGCGCGAAGCTCGAAGCGGCGAGTCTGACACCCGGTGATATACAGACGACGGACGACCTTGTAAAAGTACCCTTTACCGTCAAAAATGACTTCAGGGACAGCTACCCGTTCGGCATGTTCGCCGTGCCGCAGCGCGAGATCGTGCGCCTGCAAGGCACGTCCGGCACAACGGGCAAACCGACCATAGCGGGTTATACACGGCGCGACATGGTAACTTGGGCTGACCTGATAGCGCGTCTGGCAACCGCCGTCGGCGTAACCGACGAAGACATCGCGCAGATAAGTTTCGGCTATGGTTTGTTCACCGGCGGCTTTGGTCTGCATCAAGGCATGGAGCGTATCGGTGTGACTGTACTGCCCATGTCGTCCGGTAATACCGAGCGTCAGCTGATGATGATGCAGGACATAGGCACAACGGTCTTGATAGCTACACCGTCCTACGCACTCTACATATCCGAGATGGCGCATGAGGCGGGCATCAAAGATAAGCTCAAATTGCGCGTTGGATTATTCGGCGGAGAGGGCTGCACACCGGAAATGCGAGCAAAGATCGAGGAAAACCTCGGAATAACGGCGACAAACAACTACGGTATGTGCGAGCTTATCGGCCCTGGCCTGTCCGGCGAATGTTTCGAGCGCGACGGGCTTCACATTGCGGAGGATCATTTCTTTCCCGAGATCATAGACCCCGACACCGGCAAGCGTCTGCCATACGGCCAACAGGGCGAATTGGTCGTCACTACACTGACCAAAGAGGGCCTACCGCTATTACGCTATAGAACGCGTGACATTACCTGTTTGTATACAGAGCCCTGTACATGCGGGCGCACGCATATTCGCATGGCGCCAACGCGCGGACGCAGCGACGACATGCTAATCATCAAGGGTGTCAACGTGTTCCCGTCACAGATAGAGAGCGTGCTCATCGGTATGCCGCATATCGGCCCGCATTATCTGCTGCTAGTACGCAGAGAAGGCGTCTCGGATACACTGGAAATAAAGGTAGAACTGACAGACTCCTCGGTGCTCGAAAAGTATTCCGAGCTGGAGAAAATACAACAGAGAATAAAAGACAAATTGCGCGTCATACTTGGATTGAACGTAAAGGTCAGCCTTGTAGCCCCAAAAACAATCGAACGCTTCCAAGGCAAAGCCAAACGAGTTGTAGATCTCAGATCGTAGGGGACGGCGTCCTCGACGTCCCTTGCCACCAATGTACATCCCTGTAGGGGCGCGCATTGCGCGTCCGCAGCACGATGCGGCATGGGAGCTGCACCCTGCGAAGGGTCGGGTTCTATCCCTGACTGTAGAAAGCGGTTTTATTCTGTATAAACATAAAGCCTGCAAATAAAAAGTCAATAGGAATTTAAGAAAGAATTCAGTAAGAAAAAGCGTATGAAAACAAAACCGTTGTATAAAAAACTCACATCGGCTTGATAAAGGGCTATGTATTAAGACAAATCAGCTTATTCTAGCGAACTCAAGTAATCCCGTAAAAGCCTTCATACCGACACTCCTCACACAATCTACGTGCCAAAATGACGCGGCAAAATCAACCCATTTCTGACTTCCGTCTTCACGGACGGGGCTATCGAAGAAGGTGTTAGCACCGGGA
>Ga0123353_10000257_pt1 | contig 67087 bp, 60 predicted proteins | sample TergutLab28metaG_3_FD_92763 | JGI IMG/M metagenome (GOLD analysis project Ga0123353, IMG submission 92763) | Labiotermes labralis P3 segment gut microbial communities from Petit-Saut dam, French Guiana - Lab288 P3 | ecosystem: Host-associated > Arthropoda: Insects > Digestive system > Gut ... | reverse complement strand
TTTAAGCTAGTATATTTAATAGGAAGTGAACCGGCAAATACTCATATGCGAGTAAGAACTTCTGCTGCTAGTGCCACTGGCACAGGATTCTTCGACATCACCGGTATTTGGGTTGTTCCTCCAGCCGACAGTGGCACAGGGACTCCTCCAGGCGGTGAGACGGGTACACCTCCGCCCGGTGGTGGAGCCACTGCGCCTTGTATTGAGCTTGTGCCAGCAACGATAATTACTACAGATTTAAGCGGTATAGAGATATGGGCAGCGCTTGCGCAGTTGGATATATCAGGAAGAGATTTAAGGGCTTATACTAGGATTGTCTGGGATATTGATGTAAAAGCAACAGCATCCGGTGGTGCAGCTCATGCAATAGATGTTCCGCAAAGTGACGGCTGGGGACTCATAAATTCATTCATTTTTGCGAACGGTTCCGATTGGGGAGTCAACAATAGAATTCACGAATTTGGTGGTGGTAACCATTTTTCAAATCAGACTCCATCTAACGTAGCCAGAATAGTTGAATTAAACAATGCAGCCAGAAATGCTGATTACAGCGATACACAAAGCAGATTAATAATACAAGCCGGAAACGGGAATCAAGGAAATTATGGAACTCGCGGCGGATATACAGGCTCAAAAGGCATGATGACGCAAGTAATTATTAACAGTGTGGTGCTTGTTGCTGATTGCACAGGTAATTGTTCGTCCTGTACAGGCGGTGTTACCACACCACCTCCCGGTGGTGGTGCCGGCGGCGGCGGTGACACTACCACTCCTGCTGAACCTTCCGCCTGCCCGTTTTGTGGTGTTGTAGGCAACTGGAGTTGGGGAGGCAATGAAGACCTCCACTGGGCGAACGGATGTGCTTGCCCGCACAATGCTCCGCACTTCTTTGATGCAAACGGCAGATGTGTCTGCGGCAGGACGGGAACACCCTCACCGGCACGTCAGGTGGCTTCCGCCTGCGGAATGTGCGGTGTTGTAGGCTACTGGAGTTGGGGCGGCAATGCAGAACTCCACTGGGCGAACGGATGTGCTTGTCCGCACAACGCTCCGCACTTCTTTGACGCAAACGGAAGATGTATCTGCGGCGCGACAGGTCCGCCATCTCCGGCAGTTTCCGCCTGCGGAATGTGCGGTGTTGTAGGTCCGTGGCGTTGGGGCGGTAATGCCGATGTCCACTGGGCAGATAACTGTAACTGCACACTCAGTGCTCCGCACGTCTTTGATGCAAGCGGCAGATGTATCTGCGGTGCACGAAGACTCGTTGCTCCGCAAGATGCTTTCCTTGAGGAAAACTTCATGGATTCGGAAGTAGTGATAGCTGACATTCTGCGTGCAATAGCAGCCGGAGAAGTGCCTACAATCGACCTGACCAATGCAGGCAACGTCACAATAATAGACGCTGATGTATTCCTTGCGATTGCCGAGGCCGGCGTTGATGTTGTGGTTGTCCTTCCAAGCGGATTTACATTCACAATTATTGCTTCTTCAATCACCGGCGATGTTGGTGCATTCGACCTGAACATCGGAGTCGATGTCGTGCATACCGAAGCGCAACGTGAAACACTCGGAGGCGGTATAGTTAATGTTGCAGAAAACTCACTGGTATTTATGCCTAACTTCCACGGTGAGTTCGGCTTTGAGATTGTGTTTAATATAACTGCCGGTCAGCTTGAGTACGCAGGGATTGAAAGCGAAACCGCTCTGCATTTCCATGTTTGCGCAGTCGGCGAAGTAACCGAAAAGGATCAACCGAGACTCAACAATGACGGATCGGTCGATATCACAATCAGCCACGCATCATTCCACGTATTGTCAAACGAAGCACCCTTTACAGTAGAAACAGGCATTCTGATAACAGAATCACCGGAAGTAATAGATGAAGCTCCGGACGTTACAACCCCCGGCGACGTTGAGCAAGGCGTTAGTACTGTACCTCCCATACAAGAGATATTAGCACAACAGAGCGAAAACAGCTTTTGGCTCCTGATATTGGCATCAACAGTAACTATTCTGGTAGCAGTAGCAGTAACAATGGTAATGCTGGACCGCCGCAACAGAACACGGCGGGCATAAAATGCAACATCGTTAAGATACTAAGCGTATCGAATGAGCAGGGTATCTTTGATACCTTGCTCATTTCAAAGTAATCTGTATAATAGAAAAAGGGACCGTTTTCAAGAAAGAGGAATTATTTATGATAAAAAAATTAATATCTGTTTTAATTTGCAGTGTGATGATGTTATCACTCGTCCCGGCAGCCTCTGTCTATGTTGACAGAGCTCCCGACGAAACATTGCTATATAACTTCACATTTGAAGATGAAGCTGCAGACGGTCAATATTTTACTATTAACGCCGATACTGTCGGATCTGCTGCTAAGGAATGGGTAAGCGGACCCGGAGTCGGACACGGTGACGACCATGCGCTCAGGGTTTGGAATATTGACGGTAACTACACCGGCAGAGATAACGCCGTGAGGCTCACATTGCCGAAACCGTTGAGAGCCGGCATCGAATACAGGATTTTAGCATGGATTTACGCGCCGTCCGATGAAAACCCGCGCAAATCAACACTCACGGGACCGGGTGTTGTTCTGAACGGTGATTATCCCGGCCCGCAAGGCGAGGTTAAGTTTCCGGAAAACTTCGGTACATTTCCGATGGACACATGGTTTGAGATGAACTTTGTTATGCCGGAGCGCAGATTCGACATTGATTTTATAGATTTCCGGCTCGTTATAAACGATGCCGATAAGCACCCCGACGTCTGGTACTGGGACAACATAGAAATATGGCAGGTCGGCGATACCGATCCGAACATTATAATACCCGAATGGGACTTGACCTTGCCGTCACTAGCGGAAGCGTTTAAGGGTCATTTCCTTATCGGCAACATAATGGAAGTAACGCCTATGTGGATGTCCGAACACGCTGAAATGTTCCCTCTTTATTACAATACGGTTACTGTTGAAAACTCCATGAAGCCGCTGTATATCTCTCCTGAAAAAGGCACTTTCAACTTCGCAGGTGCAGATGTGGCGGTGGAATGGGCCAAGGAGCATGGTTTAGCCTTACACGGGCACACTCTTGTCTGGCACAGCCAGTCACCCGGTTGGCTTACTTATGATGAAAACCGTGATGTACTGACCCGCGCCGAAGCTAAAGCAAACCTGGAACAGTTTGTAACAGCATATGCAGAGCGGTATGCCGGACGTATCGCTTCCTGGGACGTGGTAAACGAAGCATTTCGAAACAGCGTAACAGCAAACTCCAATTGGAAGCGTTCGCTGAGGGGAGGCACAGGAGCAGATATGTCGGCGGCGTGGTATGAAGCCTATTCCAACGGAATGGACGAAGCTGCGGGTGAAGCACCGTACGATTACATATATGATGCTTTTGCCTTTGCACGTCTTGCCGCGCCTGATGCAGTTTTGTTCTACAACGATTTTAACGAGGAAGAACCGGGCAAACGCGACGCCATTGCCGATATGGCAGACTACTTTAACGAAAAGTGGAAGGACGATTCACGGAATACAGAACCCGGACGCAAGCTGATTGAAGGCATAGGTATGCAGGCACACTATTGGGTCAGCAACTTAGATCCCGCTGATGTGGAAGCCTCTATAAAGCGTTTTATCGAATCCGGCTTGCGCATAAGGATAACAGAACTCGATATTCCGATGGGCTCGTGGGTAAATCAGCGCGAGGTTGGTCTGCCTGTAACGGATGACGAACTTAATCAACAGGCAGCATTATACAGAGACCTGTTTCAGATTTTTATAGATCATTCAGAGCATATTGATGCCGTGACCGTATGGGGGCTTGCCGATCCGTTCAGTTGGCGTGCAAGAGGTCTGCCTTTGCTGTTTGATGAGTTTTTTAGCGCGAAGCCCTCATTTTGGGCTGTTCTCGAAGTAGCAAACAACGCTCCTGCTCCTGCTCCCGCTCCCGCGCCCGATGATACTGCAGCTCCACCCCCGCCTGTAGATACGGACACCAATACAAACACAACCGTACCCGCGCTTGACCCCGTTGAAGAAGGACCAAGCTCACTGCGAATTTTCGCGATTATCCTCGCAGCGGTTGCAGGCGCGTCTGTTATTGGCGTGATAATAGTTGCTATAGTGTTGCATATGCAGAAGAAGAAAAAAAGTGATTAGTTAAGAAGACAGTGAACCTGTCCCCCTGTCTTTCTTTGCGGCTCTGATAACGGCGTTTATGCATTCGGCGGTTGCTCCCATCGGGACGCCGCCGCCGACGCTTAACAGCAGACCTTTTGTACTGCCGTTTGCTGCTATATAACTGTCTATACAGGCGAGCGACATATTATAAACTTCTTCCGGAGTGTTTCTCGCCAATGACATCGGGGGTATATTGCCGAGCAAAGAGACATTTTTGCCGGCTTTTTTGCGGACTTCACCAATATCCTTCATGTGAGTAAAGTTGAATAAATCAACACCCATATCTTCCATGTATTCAAAGCATACATCACTGTCTGTATCGTTATGGAAAAGGTGGATACATTCAGGGAAAGCAGTAAAAATCTCTTTAAGATAAGGATGCGCGAACTCCTCGTAGTCATCTTTCCCGAAGAACCCTGTAATATCATCCAGAACCAAAATGCCTTCGGCGGTTTGAACTGTTTCAAGCTGTGCTGCAAGCCAGTCCTTACAGAGCTGTGTAGTCAACTTCAGGAGCTTGTGTACTACCTCCGGCTCTATTTTTGTACACATCAGCATTTCCGTAACAGTAAATAAATGCGAGGCAATAGTTAGAGGTCCCCGCGTGCTTACGATTTTTATTTCTTCGCCTATTTCCTTAAGCTTCGGTTTGAAATATCTTTGCAAGTTAAGCAGCATCGGCATCATACCGTTTTTTTTCGGATTCGGGAGTGTCAGGGAGTTGACAACATCTTCGGCATCATCCATGTCGTTTATCAGGGGATGGGCATTTGGCAGATTGTCGTCAAAAAAGTCTATTTTTACACCAAAACCGGTCGGCTCGGTCACCATACCGTATTCTGCCCACCAATCGGGTAAAAACAAGACATCAGGAAAGTCCCGTTTGATTTTCATATATGAGTTGTACCATTCATCGGGGCGAACATAGAAATCAATATTTGATATACCGCAATACCCCGGCATCCAGGGACTGTCCACGATTAAACCGACATGCAGCTCATCTGATTCTCCTTTTATGATTGATTTAAGTAAATTCCATTGATTCTTTGTCATAGTATCACGGCCTTTCTTGTCAAACACAATAACTAATGGTATTATATTCTAAAAAATAATCCAAAGCAATATTAATAGGAGGGTGGCAATGAAATATTTACTGGGAATTGACCTTGGTACATCAGGAACTAAAACTGTACTCTTTAATGATGCCGGAAAAGCGGTTTGCAGCGCGAGTGAGGAGTATCCGTTGTTGCAACCGAATAACGGTTGGGCGGAACAGGATCCCGCTGATTGGTGGAATGCGTGTGTTTTGACATTGAAGAGAGTTATTTCGGATTCAAAAATTAATCCCCGCGACATTGCCGGAATAGGATTTTCGGGTCAAATGCACGGGCTTGTTATGCTCGATGATAAAGGTGAAGTAGTGCGTAACAGTATTATCTGGTGCGACGGGCGTACTGCAGATGAATGTGATGAAATTACAAAGAGGGTAGGGGAGTCACGTCTCGTCGAAATAACAGGAAATCATGCGCTGACCAGTTTTACTGCAGGGAATATTCTATGGGTGCGAAATCATGAACCTGAACTATATAAAAAATGCAAGCACATTCTTTTACCAAAGGATTACCTGCGCTTTAAGTTAACAGGAAAGCTTGGAATGGAAGCAAGCGATGCATCGGGAATGAATCTTCTTGATATAAGGACAAGAAACTGGTCGGATGAAGTGCTCAAAAAGCTGGATATAAATCCGGAACTTCTCCCCGATGTTTATGAATCCTCCGGGATAGCCGGGTCCATTACAGCCGAAGCTGCTGCTCTGACAAATCTTGCCGAAGGCACACCTGTTGTTTACGGCGGCGGCGATAATGCAGCGGCTGCAATCGGCACAGGCGTTGTAGAGAGTGGTAAGGCATTTATTACAATAGGTACATCCGGGGTGCTGTTTGCACATTCGGACGAGGTTGCGGTTGATAAGGGCGGGCGTGTCAATACATTCTGTGCTGCTGTTCCAAATGCATGGGCGGTCTTTGGTTGCACATTATCAGCAGGTCTTTCCCTGCAATGGCTGAGAAATAACTTTTTCCTGCCGGAGATGAAGGTTGCGGAGGGTCTTGGCAAGGATACATACGATATAATGACCGCGCAAGCGGAGAGAATTCCTATCGGAGCTAATCGACTGATATTTATGCCTTATCTGATGGGTGAGAGAAGTCCGATACTTGATCCGAACGCCCGTGCTGTATTTTTCGGGCTTTCCGCAATTCACACGAAATACGACATGCTCCGAAGTGTGATGGAGGGTGTAATCTACGCCCAGCGGCAATGTCTTGACATTCACCGTGATATGGGCATAGAGTTCGGTGAAATCTACGCAACCGGCGGCGGCGGCTCAAGCCCGCTATGGCGGCAGATGATTGCCGATATCTTTGATTTACCTGTCGTTACAGTCCAAAACAGAGAAGGCCCCGCACTTGGTGCGGCGATTCTGGCAGGTGTTGGTGCGGGTATGTACAAAAGTGTTGCCGATGCTTGCAAGGAGATAATAAAAGTTAATGCACCGCAGTTACCGATTGCAGAGAACACGAAGAAATATGACCCGTATTATAATCTGTTTTGCGACCTATACCCCGCGATGAAGGAAGGATTTAGGACACTTTCTAAACTTTAATCAGGTAGTATGGCAGGGGGGTATCCGAAAACTTTTTATGGTTTCAGTCAGCACACAAGTTTTGCCGTCAAAGCCGGTTTCCACGAAGGTGCAGTGCATTGGCTGGAAGCATTAAAAGTTTTCGGATACCCCCTGTCAGGCTTCCTGACGCTATTCCGCATTTTGTTGCAACGACATCCATATATAGTGATATTTATATACAAAATTACTAAATATGGTAAAAATTGTTAAAATTCTATTGATAAGTGATTTTATTAAGAGTATAATAATTAACGTCAAGGATGACAATAATCCTATCTGAAAGCCGGTGTTTACTCTGTACTTAAAATCACTTGAAATTCAAGGCTTCAAATCATTTCCAACCAGTACACGCCTTACATTTGAAAAGCCTATAACGGGAATCGTAGGACCAAATGGCAGCGGCAAGTCAAACATTGCCGATGCTATTCTTTGGGTCATGGGTGAACAATCCACAAAAAGCCTTCGAGGAGGCAAAATGGAAGATGTAATATTCGGCGGGACACAAAGACGCTCCCAGATGGGCGTTGCCGAAGTATCGCTCATACTTGACAACTCCGAAGGACGCTTAGGCTTAGATACTACAGAAGTAATGCTGACGAGAAGATACTACCGCTCCGGCGAGAGCGAATACTATATCAACCAATCATTGGTCCGCCTAAAGGACATGAACGACCTTCTCATGGATACGGGACTCGGCAGGGAAGGTTACTGTATCATCGGGCAAGGAAAAATAGCGGAAATTCTATCATCAAAAAGCAAAGACAGGCGTGATATATTCGAAGAGGCAGCCGGAATATCGCGTTACAGGCACAGAAAAGACGAATCAGAACGCAAGCTGCAGCAGACAGAAGACAATCTTTTAAGAGTCGGTGACAAAATCTCGGAGCTCGAGTTGCAAATAGAACCTCTCCGCGAGCAGGCAGAAATTGCAAAAAAGTTTCTCTTATTAAGAGACGAACTGAAAGGTCTGGAAATATCAGTGTGGCTGCGTGAACTTGAGACGCTCGGCACACGTGCGGAAAAGACTGAAGCAGACCACGTAACGGCAGGACGAACTTATGATGCTGCTAACTTAGAGTTGGAATCATGTTATACAGAAATAGAATCGCTTTCGGAAATGACACGTGAAAGCAATATTGAAACCGATACTATCCTTGAAGAAATATCTGCATCGGAAGGGCGGCACAGCGAAGTTGAAAGTGCGGTTGCCGTTCTTAAACAACGACTTGAGGGAAATGCGGGTCAGATTGAAAATATATCTCTGGAGCTTCAAAATCAAGATGAAAGCCACGACGGTGTCGGTAAACAAATCAGTGAAAAAGAAGAGCGTCTTTTTGAAATTGACGAAGAAAAAGCAAAACGGGATAATCATATGACGAAGCTTAATGCAGAGCTTCAGGAGATATCAAATGACACAGGGGAGTCATCAGATACACAAAGCCGTCTATTAAAAAATGAAAACGATCTTCAAGTAAAACATAGCGAAAAAAAATCAGAGTTTTCAGCACTTGCATCACAAGCGCAGGAGCTCTTTGACATGGATAATTCCGTTAAGCAAAAGCTTGCTGCAGCCAAAGAAGAGCTAAAAGAGAGCCAAAAAGAACATGAGGCTTATATCGCCGAACTAAAAAAAGCACAAGAAGAAGCGGAAGCGCTTGAAAACATAATTAAAGGATTGTCGATTAAAGCGGAAAACCGTACAAAAAAGGCGAATACAGCAGGTGAAAATGTCGAAAAGCTTGCGTATGATTTAAAGACGCTGGAATCAAGAAAAAACCTGCTTACTGAAATGGAAAAGGACTATCGGGGTTACTCAAAATCGGTTAAACTTGTAATGCAGGAACTATCACGGGGTTCGCTCAAAAATATCCACGGAACAGTCGGAGGCCTGATAAAAACCAATGAAGAATACGCGATAGCGATTGAAACTGCTCTCGGTCATGCCATGCAAAATATTATAGTTGATACAGAAGAAGACGGAAAAGCCGCAATCAATTATCTTAAGCGCAAGGATGGCGGCAGGGCTACGTTCTTACCAATCTCAACCGTTAAAGGAAATACTTTAAGCGAAAATGAGTTTAGAAATGATAACGGGTTTGAAGGGCTGGCTATAAACCTTGTAAAATTCAATCCAAAGTACGGCGGAGTTTACGCCAGCTTACTGGGAAGGGTCATTGTGGCAGACGATTTGAACAATGCCATAAAAATCGCCCGTAATCACAATCATAAATATAAAGTAGTCACTCTTGACGGACAGGTCATAAATGCCGGAGGTTCTATGACAGGCGGCTCTACGGCTAACACCGCAGGAGTGCTGTCACGCGCAAATGAACTGGAGCAACTGGACGGACGAATAAAATCATGCAGCGACAGCTTAGTAAAAATGCAGCGGGAATTATCGGAGCTTGTGCGTGAAAAAACCGCTGCCGAATATGAGCTGAATACTGCTCTTGAAGAACTGCGCCTGGCAAAGGAAGACATCATGCGACGACAGCTTGAAGAAACACACCGGGAGCATATGTTGCAAGCGTCAAGGGATAATATTAAATCATTCGAAAATGAAATAAATTCTATTTCTAAGAGGACCGAACTAAACTTAAGCGAAAAGGAGAAACTGGAAATAGAAATATCAACCCTCGAAACAGAAGCGGAGGCTTTGAGGGATAGCATTGAAGAGGCAATACGCGGTCATGAAGTATTGTCACAGGAACGAGACAGAGTTAATACTTCTCTTGCGGAACTTCGCGCACAGATTGCGGCGCTCGATGGCGAAAAAGTATCTCTCACTAAAGCAGTTACGGAGCTTTGTGCATTGCGTGAGGATATGTTCGGCAGCCGTGAACGCCAGCTTGATAAAATTGATGAACTGAAGCGGGATAACGAGCAAATATGTGCAGCTATTATTGAAAAGGATCTTCAGTCATCAAAGATTCTGGATGAGATAGATACTCATAAAAAACGTTTGTCAAAACTATCCGGTAAAAAGTTCAAGATTGAAGAAAAACGGAACACTCTTGATAAGGCAGTACAAGATAAAAATAAACAACTTCTCGGGTTGCAACACGAATGCTCAAGACTTGAACAGAGAATACAAAGCATCAAAATGGAAGAAAAACAGATAATTGATAAGTTTTTTGATGAGTATGACTTGTCTCCAAATGTCGCTGTAAAATTCGGCACTCCAATTGAGAGTATAACGACAGCCAGAAAAAGAATTAATTCTATAAAGCAGGATAAGTCCGCTCTCGGTAATGTGAACGTAGGAGCGATTGATGAGTTTGAGCGGGTAAGTACAAGATATGATTATCTGACATCACAACGCGATGACGTTGTTAAAGCTAAGACAGAGCTTATAAATATAATTGAAGAAATAACGATACGTATGCGTGAAATTTTCTCACGTGAATTTAAGATAATAAACAGCAGCTTCGAGAGGATTTTCAAAGAGTTGTTCGGCGGCGGCAGGGCATCGCTTGTGCTTGAGGATCCAGAAGATGTCCTCAATTGCGGTATAGACATTCAAGCTCAACCTCCCGGAACAGCTTTGAAATCGATAACTCCTCTCTCGGGTGGTGAAAAAGCACTTGTTGCAATAGCTATTTACTTTGCCATACTGTCTGTACGTCCGCCTCCATTTGTTGTAATGGACGAAATCGATGCTGCTCTGGATGATGCCAACGTGTTGCGTTTTGCAGATTATATGCGCAGAATGTCCGAAAAGACACAGATGGTAGCGATTTCACACAAAAGAGGCACAATGGAAGAAGCAGATGTGTTATATGGGGTAACAATGCAGGAGCTTGGAGTATCAAGCTTGCTATGCATCGATTTGGATGAGGCTGAAAAGCATATGATAAGTAAGGTTAAGGTTTAAATGAGATTTTTTGCTAAATTGCAGCAGGGACTTGCGAAAACGACACGGCAACTGGGAGCATTGTTCGCATCATTTACCGGTGCGGACGATGATTTTTATGATGAGTTGGAAGAAGTATTAATTCTGGCTGATTTGGGAGCCGAGCTTGCTGTATCAACGGTTGATTTATTACGTGACGTTGTTTTAAAGGAAGGATTAAGAGGAGCCGATGAGATTAAAAAGGCTCTTTCAGATATATTATACGCTCGTTTGTCCGGTGTTAGTCCGGAGCTTAACCTGGAAACAAAGCCGTCAATTATTCTTGTTATCGGGGTCAACGGAGTCGGAAAAACGACTACTATCGGAAAGCTGGCACTAAAATACAAAAATCAAGGCAAGAAAGTACTACTTTGTGCCGGAGATACATTCCGTGCGGCAGCAGGGGAGCAGCTCTCAATTTGGGCACAGCGGGCGGGCGTCGATATTATTCGCCGTGAGGAAGGAGCAGACCCGGCTTCTGTCATATATGACGGCATAAATGCGGCAAAAGCCAGGGGCGCAGATATAATTATCTGCGATACGGCAGGCAGGCTGCACAACAAATCAAATCTGATGAACGAACTGGGTAAAATCCATAGGATTATTGAGCGTGAGCTGCCAAATGAAGATAAGGAGACTCTGCTTGTTTTAGATGCGACAACAGGGCAAAACGGTTTGATACAAGCACGTCAGTTTAAAGAAGCGACGGATATCACCGGAATAGTTCTGACAAAACTTGACGGAACCGCAAAAGGCGGGATTATATTCGCGATTGTTGACGAACTGGGAATACCCGTCAAACTCATTGGAGTCGGGGAACAATCGGATGACTTGCTGGAGTTTGACGGAAAGGACTTCGCTGAAGCAATATTAGCCTGATTGAGAATTATTTATGCAGAAATTATAATGCAAAATGCAGATTTTGAGGGTAGCATTGTCGAGGTTGTTCTGTGCGGAAGGAGTAAACGGTTAGCATGCGATATATTCTTGCGACGGCGAATCCGGGGAAAATTAAAGAAATGCGAGACATACTTTCCGGTCTCGGGATTGAGGTAGTTACCCGCGATGGCCTTGGTATTCAAATTGCTGTTGAAGAAACCGGAACAACTTTTTATGAAAACGCAAAGCTTAAGGCGGAAGCGATATGTGCTGCTTCAAAAATGCCGTCTATAGCGGACGATTCCGGACTTGTCGTTGAAGCATTGGACGGCCGACCGGGTGTTTATTCCAGTTCATACGGCGGTGAAGCCTTAACCGCTGAGCAGAGATGTATGTTTTTATTGGATGAAATGAAAAAAACGGAACAAAGACGCGCTAAATTCGTCTGTAATATAGTATGTGTTTTCCCCGATGGAAATATATTATCGGCAGCCGGTGAATGCAACGGGACAATATCAACTGAAATAAAAGGCGTAAGGGGGTTTGGATATGATCCGGTTTTTGTGCCTGACGGGTATATAAAAACAATGGCTGAACTCTCAAGCGAAGAAAAAAACGCAATATCACACAGAGGAAAAGCCCTTCTTGAGTTCATTTCTAAACTGAAGGAAAAATGCGTATGAATGTTGGTATTTTCGGAGGTGCGTTTAATCCGCCGCATATCGGGCATGTAAAAGCCGCGCAGACAGCCGCCCGGCAAAATAAGCTTGACTTACTGTTAGTAATCCCAACGGGTACTCCGCCGCACAAGCATCTTCCAAACGGCTCACCGTGTCCTGAAATGCGACTTAAAATGACACGGAATGCATTTGAATTATCTGACCGTACAACAGTTTCCGACATGGAAGTTTACTGTAGTGCCAACAACTACACCATTGATACCGTAAATAAAATTAAACAGGAATATAACAGTGCACATTTATTTCTTCTTGTCGGAACAGATATGTATGAATCTTTGGAAACATGGAAAGACAGTGAGGCTTTGCTTGGGCTTGTTACACCTGTTTTATTAACGCGTACGGTTATCAATATTTCATCATCGGAAATCAGAGAAATGCTGCCTATGCGCAAGGGCAGAGAGTACCTTGCGGAGTCAAATTACGCTTATATTATAAAGCACAGGCTGTATGATGCTAAACCTGATTGGGACTGGTTAAGGGAGCGTTCACATTCTATGTTACTTCCCTTGCGAGTGCCTCATGTCGATGCTTGTGAAGTTGCGGCTTTGCAGCTTGCAGATTACTGGAACGTAGATAAGGATGATGCTCGTGAAGCTGCGATATTGCATGATATTACGAAGAAACTTGATTTTTCTGAAAATATGTGTATAATTGCAGAACACGGCATTTATGCAGAAAGCATTGGAAAACGTGAAGAGAAATTGCTTCACTCAATCACCGGCGCATTGATTGCACAAACAGATTTCGGAGTGTCAGATGCGGTTGCCAATGCAATAAAATGGCACACTACAGGCAAAGCGCAAATGACAACACTTGAAAAAGTAATCTATCTTGCAGATTATATTGAGGCTACAAGAGAGTTTCCCGGCATTGAGCAGTTACGTAAGCTTTCCTTTGAAAGTATAGATGACGCGATGATTATGGGACTGGAAATGACTATTGACGACCTTAAGTCAAGAGGTATTGAGCCATGTGCAGCATCATATGAGGCACTGGAGGATTTAAAGAAGAATAACGGGAATTATTGTAAAGGATAACAGGTTCTCTCAAAGGTTGTATTACATCCGGCGAGCAAAGAAAGGAACATTCATTTAATGAAACTTATAAGCAGCAGAAGCGGTGGTAAGCGGTTCGCAAATTCACGCACAGTAAATAAAAACGTGTCCGGAAAAGCAAGAGATAGAGCCGGACTTAATAATAGTATTGAGGCAGATAAAACAAAAGAAAAAAAAAGGGGACGTTTTAGCAGCTTATCAAAAAAGAAAAAAATAATTATTATAGCTTCCGGCATAGTTGGGCTGATGCTAATCCTCGGAGCGAGTACACTGGCAGTAGTAAGATGGCAAATCCAGCCATTTTATGATTACTTTTTTAAGCCCCGTATCGAAACACTCGCTTCATTGCCCGGCAGAGACTCATCAGGAGGCGGTATACTTGTCCAAAATCCGGATGATCCTGAAGGCAGACCTGTTATTATAAGCGGAGGAGATAGCGGTGGAGATGAAGATGGTGCAGCTTCTGTAGTTACGCGCAATGAAAATCAATTTACTTTTCTTCTGATGGGCATTGATGAACACGGCAATACGGATGCAATCATGGTCGCATTGTTTGATGTTGAAGAAAAATCACTTGATATTGTCAGTATTCCGAGAGATACTCTCGTAAATGTAAGTTGGAACTTAAAAAAAGTTAATTCCATATATGCATATATGCGTCATCAACACAGAACTGCGTCAAATACCGATGAGCTTGCGATGGAATCAACAATTGAACATATGAGAAACTTGCTTGGGTTTCATGTCGATTTTATGATAACTGTTCATCCTAATGCATTTGTAAGGCTCATAGATACCATAGGTCCCATTCCTTTCAATGTTCCGGCTAATGTGCATGTTGATGATGTCCGAGTATCGCGCGGCAATCAGCGACTTAACGGGCGACAGGCATTGGCAGTAGTCCGTTCAAGAAACTACGGAAATCACGCAATAGGCAGAGACTACACACAACAGGAGTTTTTAATGGCTGTCGCAAATACACTTATTGCAAACAGAACCTCGCTTAAAGTTGAGGATATGGTCGACATTTTCTTTAGAAATGTAAAAACAAACATCCCGCTTAATAATCTTATATATTTTGCCCGTGAGTTTCTTCAGTTGAGTACAGACCGCATTAGCTTTGGTATGATGCCCGGTGCAATTGACTCTGTCGGAAGGCAGTCATATATAACAGTCCATGTTAATGAGTGGCTTGAAGTCATTAACAGCAGAATAAATCCATTTGACCGTGATATAGAATTTGATGATTTAAGTGTTTTAACACGAGGAGCAGACAGAAGGCTTTATGTTACCGACGGAAACTGGCTGGGAAGTTCGTCGTGGGGTTCGAACAGTTTAGGCGAGAGTAACCCCAGTCTGACGACTGACACTTCACGCCCGACTCAAGCTCCGGCTAATCAAAGACCTCCTGCTGCTGATGATGGAGGAGATGTTAATCCTGTCACCGGAGGTGCCGGAGGCGGTGGTGATGGAGACGATGGTGATTAGGCATTGCTGATCCCAACTGTGAAAGGATTTGATTAAATAAATGCTAACTCCCAATGAAGTAGCAGGATTTGTTGTAAATGCTCTTGACGGTAAAAAAGCAAAAGATATAAAATTACTTAGAACAAGCGAAATAACAATACTTGCAGATTATTTTGTGATTTGTACGGCAGGCTCGACAACTCAGTTAAAAACACTATCGGACGAAGTCGAAAAGACTTTAAAGGAAAACGGAGAAAGACCCCTTCGCAGAGAAGGACACAGGTCGGGCGGTTGGATACTGATTGACTTCGGATGTGTGGTTGTGCACCTGTTTTTACAAGAAGAACGGGAGTTTTATACACTTGAACGCCTTTGGGGTGATGCAGAAGATGTAGATATCAGCAGTATGATTGCGAGGAAAAAATGAAATACGATTTTACCCGAATTGAAAAAAAATGGCAAGGAAAATGGGAGGCTGAAAAGCCTTTTACCGCGCTTTACGGCAGTGAAAAGCCAAAAAGCTATATTTTGATTGAATTTCCGTATCCATCAGGCACAGGCTTGCATGTCGGACATCCAAGACCCTTTACTGCAATGGATATTGTCGCCAGAAAAAGACGTATGCTTGGCTATAACGTTCTCTACCCGATAGGATTTGATGCGTTTGGTTTACCGACCGAGAATTTTGCAATTCAAAATAAAGTACATCCGATGGTAGTGACAAAAAATAACATTTTACGCTTTACATCTCAGTTAAAAAAGCTTGGTTACAGCTTTGATTGGTCAAGATGCGTTGATACGACTGATCCGGAGTATTATAAGTGGACACAATGGATTTTCCTGAAAATGTTCGAGCATGATTTGGCCTATAAAGCACTTATTCCCGTTAATTGGTGTACTTCCTGTAAATGCGTTCTTGCGAATGAAGAAGTAGTTGACGGAGGCTGCGAGCGGTGCGGTGCCGAGGTCGTAAGACGCGAAAAGAGTCAATGGATGCTGCGGATTACCAAATACGCGCAGCGTCTTGTTGATGACCTTGATGATGTCGATTATGTCGAGAGAGTAAAGGTTCAACAGCGAAACTGGATAGGCCGCTCTGTTGGTGCGGAAGTAGACTTTAAAACGACAACCGGTGATACTATTCGAGTGTTCACCACCCGTCAAGACACATTGTACGGTGCAACTTACATGGTTATTTCACCGGAACATTCATTATTGAAAAAGTGGTCTGTTGAAAATGCGGACGAGATTCACACCTATCAGGAGGATGCGGCTAAAAAATCCGATTTCGAACGTACTGAGCTTGTTAAGGAGAAAACAGGCGTTGAAGTAAAGGGTGTTCGCGCAATAAACCCCGTATCAGGCAAAGAAATACCGATTTTTATATCCGACTATGTTCTCGCATCATATGGTACGGGAGCAATTATGGCTGTTCCCGGTCATGATGTAAGGGACTGGGAGTTTGCGAAAAAATTCGGACTTCCTATTATTGAAGTAGTTGCCGGCGGTGATGTGGAAAAAGAAGCATTTGAGGACTGCGAAACCGGAATCATGGTCAACTCTCCGCTTATCAACGGGTTAAATGTAGAGGACGCAAAAGTCAAGATAACAAAATGGTTAACTGAGAATGGACTCGGAGTAGAGAAAGTAAACTTTAAGCTTCGTGACTGGGTTTTCTCAAGGCAAAGATATTGGGGAGAGCCGATTCCAATAGTTCATTGCGAAAAATGCGGTTATGTCGCACTTCCGGAAAATGAGTTGCCGCTGATACTGCCCGATGTAGAAAATTACGAAACCACCGAAACAGGGGAGAGTCCCCTCGCCGCAATGACAGAATGGATTATAACTAACTGTCCGAAGTGCGGCGGATTTGCGAAACGTGAAACCGATACTATGCCGCAGTGGGCCGGCTCAAGCTGGTATTTTCTGCGTTATGCCGATCCTGATAACAAAAATGCTCTGGCTTCTAAGCAGGCTCTTGATTATTGGACACCTGTTGACTGGTATAACGGCGGTATGGAGCATACAACACTGCATTTACTATACTCGCGCTTCTGGCATAAGTTCTTATATGATATTGGTGTCGTTCCAACCCCTGAACCCTATATGAAGCGTACAAGCCATGGAATGATCCTCGGTGAAGATAATCAAAAAATGAGTAAATCCCGCGGAAATGTTGTAAACCCCGATGAGTACATTTCTGAGTTTGGCGCGGATACACTAAGACTATATATAATGTTTATAGGAGATTTTGAAAAGGCCGCACCCTGGTCGCACAACGCAGTTAAGGGATGTAAGCGTTTCCTTGACAGGGTGTGGAATCTTGCTGAAGCAAAGATTGAAGGTCGTGCGACCTCAAATGAAGACTTGTCAAAAGAACACGAAACAGCAGTACACCGAGCTGTTAAAAAGGTCGGATGTGATATAGAGGTTCTCAAGTTCAATACTGCAATTGCTACACTAATGGCATTGGTCAATGAATTCTATATTACAAAGCCGAACAGGATGGAAATAAAGCTGCTATTGACACTTTTGTCGCCATTTGCACCACATATAGCAGAGGAATTGTGGGAGCTTCAGTGTTTTGAAGGCTATGCCTCAGGGCAGCCCTGGCCGGAATATGATGAGGGCAAAACAATTGAAGCAAATATTGACATGGCAGTTCAGGTAATGGGCAAGCTGAGAGGCACAATAAATGTACCGGTCGACTCTGAAGATGAGTTTGTTGTTAGAACGGCAGTTTCAGATGAGAAAATTGCCAGATGTATAGAAAGTAAGGAAATCATGCGAACAATTGTTGTAAAAAACAAGCTGGTTAATCTGATTGTAAAGTAAGCATTAGTAAGTTTAGTATACCTTAACACTAGTCTAAAAATAGATGGAGGTTCCTTTTTGGAGTTTAATGTAATGGAGTATATTGTTACATTCACCGGCGAGAGGTTTACTCCGTTAAGTCCGCAAATAGATAAGATACATATTGAAGATATAGCTCATTCATTATCTTTGATGTGCCGCGCAAACGGGCATATCGATTATTTTTTCTCCGTTGCGCAACATTCACTGAACTGTGCCGCAGAAGCCAAAGCAAGAGGCTTTACGGCACGGGTTCAGCTTGCCTGCTTGATCCATGATGCAAGCGAAGCGTATATATCCGATATATTAACACCGGTAAAGCAGTATTTACATGAATACATGAATATAGAGGAAAACCTGCAAAACACTATCTACAAAAAGTTTCTCGGAGAGGTTCCATCGGAGGCAGAACTGTCCTTAGTAGCTCAAATAGATAATGACATGCTAATCAATGAATTTGATTCGTTAATGAAAAAGACAAAAGTATTTGATGCAATCAGAAAACTTGAAAGCAATCCGTCATATGAATGCCGCAACCAAAAGGAAGTAGAAAACGAATTCCTAAAAACCTACTACGGAATAATGCACGCCGGAATAATACAAGGTAAGTTCATGGATTAACCAACCGGCAATCAAGAAACCAAAAAAGACACTAAAACCACTTTCCATCAATATAAGCCTTTTACCACCACCCCACATTGAACAAAATCTTTATTTTGTGGAAATGTTGTTCTGGACATTTCCCTATTAAATGTGATATAATTAAGTAAGGTGTCTAAATTGCTTGTCGTTTTATTTTTGAGGTATTTACTATGGATTACAGAACCGAGTCCCCTCCGATTATTCGAGAGTTTTTATTTTATCATGAGACAATCAAAGGACATTCAAAAAAAACTGTTGATGAATACTTTTATGACTTAAGGATGTTCTTTAGGTTTCTAAAAATTCATAAGCGTATTGTGCCCCGGGACACTGACTTTGAAGATATTTTAATAACAGACATTGACTTAGGGTTTGTCGAGTCGTTGACAATCTCGGATGTGTATGAGTATCTGGTATTTCTGACCAGGGATCGACCTACACATCAAAATAGCAGAAATACTGACTATGGGCTAACAGCGGCAAGCCGTGCCCGCAAAACAGCCGTAATCCGTTCTTTCTATAAGTATCTGACAGTAAAGTCAGAGAATTTCAAGTTAACAAAAAACCCGGTCGCCGACCTTGACGCTCCCAAAATACGAAAGACACTTCCCCGCTATTTAAGCCTGGACGAAAGCACAAAGCTACTTGACGGCGTGGATGGTAAGTATAAGGAACGTGACTTTTGCATTTTAACAATATTTCTCAACTGTGGACTGCGTATATCCGAACTGGCGAATCTAAATATTGCAGATTATCGAGAGGAATCGCTCCGTGTTCTTGGTAAAGGAAACAAGGAACGTATTGTATACATCAACGAAGCATGCGCTGAAGCAATCAACGACTATTTACTAATTCGCAAATCAGTATCTATTAATACAGAACGTGCTCTGTTCCTGTCAAGCAGACGAAAACGAATAAGCACCTCTACGATTCACAACCTTGTAAAAAAACATCTGCTCGCCGCAGGTCTCGACAGTTCAAAATACTCTTCCCATAAACTCCGCCACACAGCCGCAACACTGATGCTAAAAAGTGGAGTTGATGTAAGAACATTACAGGAACTACTGGGACACGAACACTTAAATACAACTCAAATTTACACCCACGTAGAGAGCAGCAGCCTCCGCGATGCAGCCATGCGCTCTCCCCTTTCAGGTTACAAGAAAAAATGAAGGGTAAGGTAGCTGCTTGGAGGGTGTTCGGAAAACTTTTAGGAGTTTCAGTCGGCACACAAATTTTGCCGAGCAAACAAGTTTTCACGATTGTGCTAGTGCAATGATTGAAGCTCTTAAAATTTTCCGAACACCCTCCAAGCAGCTACCTTACCCTTCATTTAGTATAATTGCTAAGTCAAGGAGATCAAACATCCTTGCTATTTCCACATCATACATCATAATCGGCACAAACGGACTGTTAATCGATTGTGGTATATTCAACATATTTGACGACACCAACTCCCTCCTGATAAGACTTGCTATAGCAGTGTTGTAGTTGGCGAACCCGTAATCCAGTAATGCTATGGTATCCGGGAAGCGGTAGCCGAATTCTGAGCCCATTGTCACCGTTATTAATCTTCTGCCGTTTTGCATGGCTGTACCTGTGAAGCACCAGCCTGCAGGGTTTGTGAAACCTGTTTTGAAGCCGTCAACACCCTCATAGCTTATAAGCAAAGGATTTGTGTTTCGATACTCTGTCTCATCAAAAGTTACACTTGTTTGTGAAGTATAATACAGGATCTCCGGATGACTGTTAATAAAAGACCTTGTCAGCTCAGCCATACTGCGTGCTGACATTCTATTATCCCGTGAACCGCCCCAGCTATCGGAAAACGATGCATCGATGCCCAGTTCCAAAACCTTCTTATTCATTTGCGCGACCAGAGCTCTTTCGCTTCCGAAAATACCTTCACCCAAAGCTATTGTTGCCGCGCTCGCAGACCTTGCAATGACAACATAAAGCAAATCACGAATAGAGTACTGTGATCTAAAAAGCATCGGTACATTGGAAAACCTTCTGTTACGTGAAAATCTTGCAGTTGAAGCCGAGATTTCTATTAATGTATCAAAACTAACGGCATCGTTTTTTATAGCATCAAACACGACATACACAGCAACCATCTTTGCCATACTTGCAGGAACACGCTGCTCATCTGCATTAAATTCATATATAACAGTACCGGTCAAAAAGTCAATTACTATTGCAGCATCTGATGTAATTTGTTTTTCACCGACAAATGTTGTATAAACTTCTTCTTCATCTGATTCTGCCGCAACAATGAATGATACCGGTACAGTCGACAACAAAAGAAAGACCAATGCTATAGTCAGAATTTTATAACACTGTTTTAATAACAATCAGATATCCTTTCTACTGTAACTGCGCAGTTACTGCCTATGTTCCCATTCTTTATATTCCAGTGCTTGCTCATATAATCGTACATAACTCTCATAGCGTGTTTGTTGTAGCTTTCCGTTTTTTAGCGCGTCTGTAATCGCGCAATCCGGTTCTTTTATATGAGCGCAATCGAGATAACGGCAGCTTCCTATATACGTCTCAAACTCAGGAAATAGAAATTGAAGCCTGTCTTTATCTGTCAAATGACTCGAATCGAATGCGGAAAACCCGGGTGTATCAGCAACAAGCGCACCGCAACTAAGCCGGTAAAGTTCTACATGCCTTGTGGTATGCCTTCCCCTGCCGAGTTTCTTGCTTATATCCCCTACCGATATGCCGAAGTCAGGTTCGATTGCATTTAAAATACTTGACTTCCCTACCCCCGAGTTCCCTGTAAAAGCACATATTGATTCATCAATGACATCAACAAGACTGCAGATCCCCTCCCCTGTTAACGCGCTTGTTCTTACAGTTGTATATCCTACGTCACTGTATATACTATATAGTTTATCGGCAGCATCTATGTCTGTTTTATTTATGCATATTACAGGCTCGCAATCACTGTCAGCAGCAATTGCTGTCATTCTGTCTATTAGGAAGGTGTCGGTGACGGGTATGGCTTCGGATGCGATAATTACCATTTTATCTATGTTTGCCAGAGGCGGTCTGACAAACGAATTTTTCCTCGGATGTATTTCCGTCAGTAAACCTTTTCCGTGCTCTGTCGGTTTGAAGGAAACATTATCACCAACAAGAGGTGTACTTTTATCAAGACGGAAACGACCGCGCGCCCTGCATTCGGTCGTTCCCTCTTCGGATTTAACATAGTAAAACCCGCTTAATGCCTTGTAAATAAAACCATCTTTTATCATACTCAAACCAGGAGCACTATCCATCGCCTCCTCCGCCGCCGGTATCTGTTTCACCACCATCGCCCGTATCGGGAGGAGGTGGCGGTGTGTCGGTCGGTGGCGGCTCTGTCGGCGGCGGTTCGGTCGGTGGCGGCGGCGGAGGCGGACCGGTCGATACAAATATGTCTATTTGCGTCCCGGTTTGCACTCGTTGCCCCTCAAATGAAACAAAGGTTACAGTTCCTGCAGGTTCCGGAGGATCTGTCAGACTTTCCTCCCTGCGGGCTACATGTGGGTTTAGACCCAGTTCCCTCAATCGATCCATTACAGAGGCTTCTGTTCCGCCGCGTAAATTTGTAGGTACCTCAACAGTTCGGGCAGGTCCTAAGCTGTAACGAATAATAATAATATCTCCTCTTGTCAATAAGCTTCCTGCACGCGGATCGGTTTCTATAACTTCGTTAAATGTTCTGTCATCCTCCACTGCTTCCTCACGTATATCCAAATCGAGTCTTAGCGCATTAAGTACACGACGTGCTTCCGTCCAGCTCGCTCCTATTAAGTTCGGCATTTCTTCCGGCGGCAAAGGTCCTGATGATAATACGACCCTTATAATAATTCTGTTGCTTCCGATTGGCATGCTTTGTGTTGTGCCTGCTGTCGGACGTTGTGATATAATGCGACCCTCCGGTATATCCTCACTGGGTATAGTCTCTGCAATTTCGAATCTGAAATTCTCGAAGTACTCATCACTAATGCGGACTATATCAAATGGCTCTCCGACAACATCGGGTATGGTTATTTGTTCGTCGGATTCCGGTCTGATCCATTCGAGCATGGAAGGCAATATAAAGACGATAAAAAGAACTAAAATAAACGCAACAACAGCAAAAATTCCGACAAGTGTTGCCGTACTGCTTGACCTTCTTTTCACATTACGGTATTCGCTCCCGGTCATATCAGGCTTTGTACGGACAGGTACGACAGGAGGTGGTGGTCTGTCCACAGGCTCTCTGGGAATGACTCTTGTTTCATATGGAGTGCCATAATTCTGCGCTCTTCTCTCTGCGGGGCTCGATATGGAATAGTTAAAGATAATGCTCGGGTTTTTCCTGAAATCTTCTAAATCATCCAGCATTTCATCCGCAGTTGTGAAACGCATATTAACATCGGGTTCCATTGCATGCATTGTAATTTCTTCAAGACCTATAGGGATATCGGGGTTTATATCACGCGGCGACAGCGGAATGGCGCTTATATGTTGAATTGCTACAGAAACGGCTGATTCACCGACAAACGGCAAGCGGCTGGTTAACATTTCATACATGACCACGCCGACGGAATAGATGTCGGAGCGCGCGTCAATTTGCCCGCCCTTTGCCTGCTCGGGTGAAATGTAATGCACGGAACCCAAAGCTTCTTGAGTGAGTGTATTTTGCACGGAGAGAAGGCGTGCGATACCAAAATCGGCGACCTTTACACTTCCGTCCTTAAGTATCATAATATTATGCGGCTTTATGTCACGATGGATGATTCCGCGTGAATGAGCATGAGCTATTGCCTTTATGATTTGAGTAGAAAAATGGAGAACTTCCTTCCAGTTGAGCAAACCTTTTCTGTTGATATACTGCTTTAAGGTTATGCCTTCTATAAGTTCCATTACAATGTACTCGGTATTGCCGCTTCTGCTGACATCATAAACAGCTACGATATTGGGATGGGAAAGCATTGCTACCGCTTGTGATTCAGTATAAAACCGGCGTTGAAACTCCTCATCATTTGCCAGGTCTTCTTTTAGGATTTTTATTGCAACCAACCTGTTAAGCCGATGGCACAGAGCTTTATAGACATACGCCATACCTCCGGCACCGATTAGCTCCAAAATCTCATATCGGTTGTCTAGTATCCTGCCAAGGTACTTATCGTTGTTATCCATATGAAAAGTCCATTCCTTTCGTAAAAAACTACTTTCGCAGAACAACTGCGGTAACATTATCGGGAGCACCTCTTTCAAGAGCCATGCCTACCAACGCCTCACAACTCTTTTGGACAGATGTGCCTGTTATCAACTGATATTGTATTTCACTATCCAAAACAACCTCGGTAAGGCCATCAGAACATAACAAAATCGATTCCCCTTTATTCATTTTAATGAAAAACACATCCGGCGCCTCGTGTAAGCTTGCGCCTAAGGCACGTGTTATAAGGTTTCTTCCGGAATGTCTGCGTGCCTGACTGCGAGTAATCTCGCCTCTTTCTATCATATCCTCAACAACAGAATGATCTCTTGTTATCTGAGTTATTTTACCCGGTGTTATATGATAGAGTCTGCTGTCACCTACATTAACTATTATTTCACCTGCGCTTGTGGATACGGCGGCTGTTAACGTTGTTCCCATTCCGCTGAAATCCTCGTCCTGCAGACTTTTATTATATACCGTGTTATTAGCTATCAGAACGGCATCAATCATCATTTTGGCAATATCTTCTTTACTGCAGACGTTACCGGCGTTTTCTATAGCGGCTTTCAGGTGGTGCATAAAGCTCTCTACAGCAAGCTTACTGGCGACATCACCTGCATTTGCTCCGCCCATTCCGTCGCAAACAACAAGAACGGCGATGTCCTTATCTTCATAATGATGCATCTTAAATACATCCTGGTTATGTTTTCTGACTTTGCCGCTGTCTGTTACACCCCATAATTCCATATAGACATCCTCGTGCGGACTGTGAAAGCCGGTTACTTGTCCGCGATTTGCATTGTGCGGCGACGCAGTTGTCCGCATGCTGCTTCAATATCCAAGCCAAGGCTGCGCCGTACGGTAAAGTTAATATTGCCTGCTCGAAGTATATCGGTAAAAAGCTTCGTGTTTCTTTTGCTGGAAGGCTTTAACATTCTATCTTTAACACGGCTTAAATTAATAAGGTTTAAGTGACCGGTTGTGTATTGAAGTAGAGAAACAAGTTTTTTCGCATGTTCTGCTGTATCATTGATTTCATTTATTAGTGCATATTCGTAAGTGACACGCCTGCCTGTTTTCTTAAAATACCTCTCAGAACTATCCAGGAGCTTACTTATACTTGCTTGACGATTATATGGAATCAGCATAGATCTTGTTTCATCGTCCGGTGCATGCAGCGAAATTGCCAACGTTAATTGTACATCATACTCTGCCAATTTGTCAATGTTTTCTACTAACCCGCAGGTAGAAAGAGTTAAGTGCCGGGCTCCGGTATTTAGGCCTGAAGGGTGGCAAATTAACTTTATAAACCTCATTACATTATCGAAATTATCAAGAGGCTCACCTATTCCCATCAATACTACGTTTGAGATACGTTTCTTTGTGTCATGCCCGGTAAAAAGAACCTGGTCGAGCATTTCCGAGGCTGTGAGGTTTCTCTTAAATCCATCAATTGTTGATGCACAGAAGGTGCAACCCATTCTGCAGCCTACTTGGGTAGAAATGCAAATGGTATCTCCATGTGAGTACTGCATAAGCACTGATTCAACTAAATCATCATCTTGTACTCGCCAAAGGTATTTTGCTGTGCCATCCTTTTCGGATACCTGCTTTTGAATAAGTTCGGGTACTGTTATGAAAAAATCGTTATCGAGTTTTTCTCTCAACTCCAATGATAGATCGGTCATATCGTGAAAAGAATGAACACCCGCATGAAGCCATGAAAACACTTGTTTTGCTCTGAATTTTTGATGTCCGGCATTTATAAAGTAGTCTTCCAACTCATGTAAATGCATAGACTTTATATCAGTTTTCATGTCACGAAAATCCTCTCATAATATCGACTTACGGAAACTGTTCAGAGGGTATCCAAAATATTTATAGTAGTTTCAGTCAGCACACAAATTTTGCCGATTAATACAGATTTTTACTATAGTGCAGTGCATTGGCTGGAACTACTATAAATATTTTGGATACCCTCTGAACAGTTTCTAATACCCCTCAAATAGTCTGCTGCAGACATTCTTTTTCCTCCCGGAGCCTGTACCTCACGGACTAATACGGTTCCATCGGCACATGCAATCTCTAACCCTGCTTTGCCTGCAGAAATGATGCTGCCGGGGGGAATATCTTCTTTATTATCGGATATACCAACCGAAAAGACTTTCAGCGTTTTACCATCCAGTTCCATTGTTGCAGCCGGCCAAGGTGAAAGCCCTCTTACTTTGTTTTTTATCTCGAATGCGTTTTTTGTCCAGTCGATTGGCGACATTTCTCTGGTTAGTTTTGGTGCATAGGTTACTTCATTCGGGTTTTGCGGTTTACGTTGTGCTGTGCCTTTTTCTATTGCCTCAACTGTCTCACTCAGAAGCTCTGCACCCATTATACATAATCGCAGGAACAGCTCCCCTGACGTTTCGTTCTCTCCAATGGCAGTTTTTTTAGTCAGTATTATATCGCCCGCATCCATTTCTTTTGCAATATACTGAGATGTCACACCTGTTTCAGTATCACCGTTTAAAATCGCATGTTGGATTGGAGATGCTCCCCGGTACTTCGGAAGTATGGAGCCGTGGATGTTTATTGAGCCGTATGGCGGCATCTCTATGATTTCTTTCGTCAGTATTTTTCCGTAAGCTACCAAGGCTAACAGGTCACAGTTGAGTTCTCTTATTATACCTGCGGCGACACCGTCTTTTAACGTGGAAGGCTGAAATACAGGTATATTATATGCCAGAGCAAGCTCCTTGACGGGGCTGAAGCTAAGCTTCATACCGCGATTGCGAGGTTTATCTGCCTGAGTAAAAACTCCGGCTATATCATGTCCGTCATTATACAACCTTTCAAGAGACTTAGCTGCAAAATCCGGTGTCCCCATAAATACAATTCTCATTCTTCTCACTTTGTCCTCTGTAATTTATTCTTCTTTCTGCTGCGCAAGCTCGGCAAGCTCTTCCTCCGTTAATATTCTTTCCGCAAGAGTGGTAAAAAGAACACCGTTTAAATGATCCACCTCATGGCAAGCTGCACGCGCAGTCATTTCACTTACTTCTATCTCAAACGTTTTGCCATTTCTGTCTTGTGCTCTGACAACAACAGTTTCCGGCCTTGTAACAATCCCATAAACCCCGGGAATGCTTAAACAACCCTCATTCCCCGTTTGTTCACCTTCTTCGGTAACAATTTCGGGATTAATCAGCTCAATGATTAACTCGTTAATGTCAATAGTGTTCCGGTTTTGGTTTTCATCTTCGACATCCTCTTCGCAATCGTCATTAAGCTGTTCACTTTCTATGCACATATCAACAATCAATGCAACACGCCTGAGCACACCAACCTGAGGCGCAGCAAGCCCGACTCCGTTAGCCTCAATCAATGTCTCACGCATATCATCAAGTAATATATGAAGACGCTTGTTAAAATCAGTTACCGTACGGCTCTTTTTTAGAAGACCCTTTTCACCATCCTTGAGTATGTTTCTGGTTGCCATGTACTATCAACTCCTTATTCATACATATCGACATCCGCAATGACAGTCACACCGGCATTTTTACTGTCTTTAGCGAATTCTTTCATTACGTGTGCAATTGTTTCTCTTACCTTTTTATTGTTCTTGCAATTTACCAGCAGCCGGTATCTGTATTTGTTGCTAACCTTTGGTATTGCAGCGGGAGCCGGACCCAGCAGCTTTATATCGCTTTTGCCGCGAAAGTAGCTTTTTAACGAACTCATAAGTTTTGCACAAGAATGAATTACTTTGCTTTCATTGGTGCTTATTACCATTAGTGCTATCAAGTCTCTAACGGGCGGGCTGCCGAGTGCTTTGCGCAGTGCTATTTCGCTTTCGTAAAAGTTGTCATAGTCTTGTTTTGAAGCCAGGGAAATGACCTTGTGTTCCGGAGTGAAGGTTTGAATTATAGCGCGTCCGGGTTTTTCGCCTCTGCCCGATCTTCCGATTACTTGAGTGATCAGTGAAAAGGTTTTCTCATTTGCGCGGTAATCGCTGAGGTAAAGGGATGAATCAGCACTCAGGACTCCGACCAGAGTTACGTTTTCAAAGTCAAGACCTTTCGTAACCATCTGTGTGCCCAGCAAGATTTGAGCCTCACGCCTGCGAAATGCTGTTAGCAGTTTTTTATGTGCGTCTTTGCGTCTTGTTGTATCGGCATCCATTCTTATTATGCTGATATCAGGAAAAATATCCAGAAGCTCTGTTTCGATTTTTTGCGTACCTGCGCCTATATAGTTTAGTTTACCTGAGCATTCGGGGCATTTTACAGGCGTTGAAATTGAATATCCGCAATAATGACATAATAAACGTTTGTTAGAGGTGTGATATATCATCGACACGCTGCAATAACGGCACTTGTAAGTAAAGCCGCATTCGCCGCACGCGACAAGCGGGCTTGAACCCCGTCTGTTGATGAATAATATGCTTTGCTCTCCGCGGAGCAGGTTTTCTTCAAGCTCTCCGCGCAAAACAGAACTGACCCCGCCACCGTTGCCTGCCGCAAGCTCTTTTTTCATGTCAACAATCAGAACAGGCGGCAGCTCCATTTTGTTAAATCTGTTTTTTAAGCTAAATAGCTTATACCTGCCTGTTTTTGCTGCAAACATACTGTCTATCGACGGAGTTGCCGAAGCAAGCAATAGTAAACCTGATGCATGGGTGACACGGTACTTTGCGATTTCCCGTGTGTGATACCTCGGACTTTTTTCCGATTTATATGTATGTTCCTGTTCTTCGTCGATGACTATCAAACCAATATTTTTTAAAGGTGCAAACACGGCGGACCTTGTGCCTATTACAACCCGCACATCACCGTCTTTTATGCGTTTCCACTCATCATGCCGTTGTCCTGTTCCGAGTGCGCTGTGAAGTACAGCTACATTGCTTCCGAAATGCGATTCGAAGATACGAACTGTTTGCGGTGTAAGCGCGATTTCCGGTACCAGTACTATTGCGGTTTTACCGAGCAAAAGAGTTTCTTTTATAAGCTTGATATATATCAATGTCTTCCCGCTGCCTGTAATTCCGTAAAGCAATGCTGCCTCGGGAGTGATACTTTTAAGCAAAGGTAATATCTCTGTGAACACTTCTTCTTGCTCACCTGAGAGCCTGACATTCTCTTCAGATGCTTTTACCTCTTCCCTCTCCCGGCTTTTATTCTTTGATTTTAATTTGGCAGGCAGCATAGTACGAAGCGCATCATAAACCGTGCAGAAAAATCTGTCGCTCATCCAAAGAGCAAGCTTTAAGTTTTCCGCAGTCAGATAAGGCTCGTCATCAAGAACTGAAATTACTTCTTTTAATTTGTCATACTCACTGTATTTACCGAGGGATAGTATGACACCTTCGCTCTCCTTATTGCCGAGACCAAACGGAACCAGTACCCTCATGCCCGGCTTAACCAAATCAATAAAGCTTGAAGGTACTAAATAGTTATAGGGCTTGTCAATTTGAAAAGTCGCAGCAGAAACTGCTATTTTCGCGACAGTTTGCTTCATATGAAATATATTAGTAATCGTCGGTAGGAACTGTAACTCGCAGCTTTCCTGCAGCTATCTCCTCAATTGCTTTTGATACGGGTTTTTCATAATCCTCGTCACTGTAACCGCTGTTCATAGCGGAAATATCTCTCGCGCGTCTTGCGATGATGTTAACCAGCCGGTAACGGCTGTCAACCTGTTTTAGAAGGCTTGCTAAAGATGGATAGAGCATAATTTGAATTCATTCCTTTCGGTGTTTAATTACTTATCAATGTTTGTATCTCTTTGGCGGCGTGATCGGAACAATCATTTATAATCGTATATTTATAATGATGTTTTTCGGTAAGCTCCTGTTTTGCTCGTTTAAGCCGTGACGCAACTACTTCATCTGAGTCAGTACCTCTGCCGCGCAGCCGTTTTTCCAACTCCTCCATATCGGGAGGCACCAGAAAAATTGTTGTAGCTTCAATATCCTTTGCCATCACCTGCTTGGCACCCTGGACTTCTATATCAAGAATAACTATTTTGCCTGAATCGATGTATTCCTTTATCGGCTTTACCGGTGTTCCGTAATACTCTCCGACATATTCGGCATATTCAAGGAACTCATTATTTTCTATCATTTCTTTGAAACGCTCTTTTGAAATAAAGAAGTATTCCACGCCATCGGTTTCGCCCGGGCGAGGTTTCCTGGTAGTTGCCGATATAGAAAACGCCAAATCGTGCTTCAGCTTCAACAGCTTGTTTATAACGGTTCCCTTACCTGTCCCCGAAGGAGCTGAGATAACAACAAGTTTTCCCTTTTTGTTACTCATAATAATGACCATTCCTTTCGTTTTACTTCAGGCACAAAAATATTCATCTCACAGTTCCTGTTCATTTTCTGCCTTGCGTTCATCTGCGGTTTGCAGTCTTGCCGCTACTGTTTCAGGTTGGATTGCTGATAAAATGAGTGAGCCGTTATCTGCAATTATGACAGCGCGTGTGCGGCGCCCGTAAGTTGCATCGATTAATAAACTCTTTTCGCGTGCATCCGATATTATACGTTTGATCGGCGCGGATTCGGGACTGACAATTGCTATGATTCGTCCTGCCGAGACCATATTGCCAAAACCTATATTAATTAATCGCATAACAAACTCTACTCCCCTGTCATTCTATATTCTGTGCTTGCTCCCGTATTTTTTCAATCTCTGCTTTGAGGTCAACTATGACTTTAGACATCTCGGCATCGTTTCCTTTTGATCCTATTGTGTTTGCTTCTCTGTTAAGCTCCTGAACAATAAAATCTATTTTTCGTCCGGCAGGCTCATCTAACGGCAGCAACTGCCGAAGCTGGGTTATATGGCTTCGCAGTCTGACAAGCTCTTCATTTATTGCGGTCTTATCGGCGAAAATTGCCGCTTCTGTCAGAATTCTGGATTCGTCTATATTGGATGACTGTAAAACCTCATTGATTCTGGTTTCTAACTTTTTTCTGTATTCTTCAACACTTCTCGGTGATATTTCTTCAGCAAGTTTTGTAAGCTTTTCAATTTCATCCAACCTTCCGGATATATCACGGCTGAGCTTTTCACCTTCCCGTTTGCGCATCTCATTAAAATCGTCAAGAGCTGCTTTGAGGATTTTGCTTATGTCTGTACGCATGATTTCCGTATCCGCTTCTCTTTTCTCTGCTTGAAGAATATCCGGAAATCTTGTAAGGTCGGCCACACGGATATCACTGCTTAGCTCATTTTCCCAGGCAATAGTTCGCAATGCCGAGACATACGCTTCTACCAGCGGTCTGTTGATTCTTATCTCGATATCGTCGGATTTTGTCGAGTCTATTGTTATAAAAACATCTACTTTCCCGCGGGATATTTTTTCATGAACAATAGATTTGAATGTTTCTTCCAACGAGTTGAAAACCCGCGGCATTTTAATACTGCTGTCAAGATATCTGTTATTGACGCTTCTTACTTCTATAGAAATCTCAAGCTTGCCGGAGGTTCCTTTTGCTCCGCCGTATCCTGTCATGCTTTTTATCATTGATGGCTCTCCTAATTAATATACTAATTATCATCCTGAATGATTCTGACAGTCAGGAAGTATTCACCAATCGGATCGATCTCTGTTTCTAAACCGATTATACTGACTGCTGCACGTTGTCTGAAGGTGCCGGCACCGCTCCTGTCTGACAGGTCGGTAACAACTCTTATATTTACAGGTGTAATCTGTTCCAGATTTTCACGCAAGCCTCTCAGCCTTACGTCAAGACTCTGTGTAATTATCTCTACCCTGTGTCCCGCCGGAATATTTATAGGATGCATGCCGGATTCCGGCACTACAAAGAACTCAATTTCCAGCCCGATAATATCAACTGTGACTCTTGCTTCGGTTACGCCTGATTCATTAGTTAAATGCTCCGGAATAATAATCCTGTATGTGCCTTCAAAAAACGAGCTAAACGTTGTTGTATCCAAGGTTGCAAGCAAGATGCTGTTTGCGTAGTTTTCTATTGCGACCGGATCACCTGATACGCGTATAAACTGCGGATCAACAGACCAATGTGTATTCTCATCCGAAGTGCTGTCACCATGCCAGAAGTTTACGATCAAAGGGATTTCTTTAATCTCTCTGATTGAAACTGTTACTTGTACAGTATCGGGAATCAGTTCCAGAAGATCTCTCAGATCACTATCAAGCTCATCTCCATTGTCATCGATTAAAATAAATTCAAGATTTTCCGAATATGTCGTTGTCAGATTTTCCCTGTATACCGTAACTCTTGCATATTGAATCATTTGCACTACACGGTCCGGACCTCTGACAAGAATGTATTGCGGGTTAACTTCAATTTCGTCAACGAAAAGATCGTCGGATGCTGTTCCTCCGTCGTAATAGGGTCGGACACGTATCTCTCTTTCCCTCACCGTATCAACAGCTATAGTTAATCTTGCGGCGGATGCGCCTATTTCACTTACTGAATTTGTGTTTATGTTTGAAGGGTAGACAAGTCTGTACGGCAATATTGTCGTACCGGTTGATAAAACACTCGAAAGATCAACTTCGGCGATTAATGCTCCGGGTGCGGTGAGTCTTAACATTTCTGAACGTGATGCTTCAAACGTAATAGTTAAGGTTTCCGGAGTTCGTGATGTTATGGAAAAACCTCTGTCACGAAAGATTTCTTCATTCAAAAACTCAAACTCTATACCGGATACATCGAAAATCTGCATTTCATTTACAGTTATTTCGACATAAACCCAAATAGTTACCGATATCAATACGGCAAATATCACATAGAGGATTTTTGTTGATATTTTACTAAATCTTTCTTTAAGCATCCATCTTTTCCTTAAGCTTACGGATTATATTTTTGTCTTTTCTATTGTAACTCGCCAATATTTCACTCCACAGGAGTTTTTCAAACGTTTCATTGTCCAGATTGCGCTTTAGCATGCCTTCATTTGCTATAGATATTGCTCCTGTTTGCTCGGATACAATAATTATTATCGCATCAGAACGCTCACTAAGTCCGACACTGGCTCTGTGTCTCATTCCCAGTTCCTTACTTAAGCTGTAGTTTGTCGATAGCGGTAACATACAGGATGCCGCTAGAATCCGGTCGTCGCGTATTATAAGTGCTCCGTCGTGCAGCGGAGAGTTCGGGTAGAATATATTTTGAATCAATTCCGATGATACGTCAGCGTCAACTTTTACGCCTGTAACAGCGAAGTCATTAAGTCCTACTTTGCGTTCGATGACGATTATCGCACCTGTTTCACTTTTCGCCATTGCGTAACATGCTGCGGTTATCTCTTTAAGCACCGCTACGATAATCTCTTGCTTGCCTTTGCGCCGAAACAACGTATTTAGCCTTGTAGTGCCCATTTTTTCGAACATTTTCCGTATTTCGGGTTGAAATAGCACTACGATAACGATTATTCCCATTTGCACTACTTGTCTGAGCAGGTATGAGAGTATGTTCATGTCAAAGAAATTCGCAAGCCATGCAACAGCCAGTATAAATAGCAGTCCTTTGATGACGCTGCTGGCACTGGTTTTTTGCATAAAGCTCAATACACGGTATATCAGAAATGTCATAATAAGGATATCAATGATATCCCATATCCTTATGGAGTTTCTGAATGTCAACACAGTTCCCCATACGGAGTTTAAAAACTCTGTTACAGTTTCAAGCATTTATCTGACCATTCCTTGAGTAAAGTAATCTATTTCAACTCTGTATTATACCGTAATACTTATTGTTATGCAAGAGAACAACCGCAGTTGCTGATATTCCGGTGCCGTCGCCGGTAAAGCCTAGTTTTTCTTCTGTTGTAGCCTTTACGTTTATGTTTGCGATATCTACTGTGAGTGCATTTGCCAACACTGTTCTCATTTTCTCAATGTATGGCGATAGTTTCGGGTTTTCGAGGACAATTGTTATGTCAGCGTTGCCAAGTGAGTACCCATGCTCGCTAACGAGCGAGTACACTTTTTTCAGCAGTTCAATGCTGTCGGCGTCCTTCAACTTTTTATCTGTTTCGGGAAAGAGTTTGCCTATGTCGCCGAGTGCGATAGCTCCGAGCATGGCGTCCATTAGTGCGTGAATGGGGACGTCTGCGTCGGAGTGTCCGTCGGGGCCGAGTTCAAATGGGATTTCAACACCGCATAGTATGCATTTTCGTCCCGGTTTCAACCGGTGTACATCGTATCCGTGACCTATTCGCATTTTAAGGCTATTCCTCGCTCTTTTTAATTCATTATCCGTCATTGCGTATTATTCAAATACAACTCAACAAGTGCCAAATCATCCGGGGTTGTTATTTTAATGTTTTTTTGGGAGCCTTCGACTATATACACAGGCATGCCGATATTTTCGACCGCCTCGCAGTCGTCGGTCAATTTTATATCTTTATTCAAAGCATTGGTTAATGCTGCTTTGATTATTTCTGCTCTGAATATCTGCGGGGTTTGTATTTCGACAAGCCCTTCTCTGTCGACAGTCTCCTTGATAATTTCGTTTTTAACTCTTTTAACTGTTGATGTAATGGAAATACCTGGTGCTGCTGCATTATACTTGGCGGCTTTGCGTATGGTTTTTTCAAGCAGTTCCGGCTCTAGACAGGGTCTTGCACCGTCATGTATTGCTATCAAACGTGCTTTTTTTGAAGCTGCGTAAATGCCGTGTATAACCGACTCCAGCCTTGTTATGCCTCCGCATAACACCAAAGCAACCTTGTCATATCCATACTCTTCACACATTTTTCCTACGGCTTCCAGTTTTTCTTCCATTGTAACTATGATTATTTCGTTAATTAACTGACACTTTTCAAATACTTCGACGGTATGAGCAAGCACAGGCTTTCCGCCTAGCTTAAACATAAGCTTATCCTCCCCGTTGCATCTGGCAGATGTGCCGGCGGCGGCTATCACTGCTGTGCAATTGGGAGGTTTTTTTGTGCTTGTTTTTTTAAGTAACGATAAAAGTGACATATATCGCCTGCTTATGCCAGTGATGCGTGTAAACGCGATTCTACTTCTTCGTATGTGAGTTTTTTTGATAAGACAATCTCGGAAATGAATATTTGCTTTGCCGAATGGAGCATTTTACGTTCGCCGGTTGATAAGCCTTTTTCTACGTCTCTGGTCATAAGGCCTTTAACTACTCTGGCAACCTCCAGTAAATCACCGCTTTTGATACGCTGCATATTTTCGCGGTAACGCCTGTTCCAGTTGGCTGTCATTTCGGCGTCTATTTGTGAAATTGCCGCCATAAGCTCATCTGCTTGTGTTGAATCAACGATTGGTCTGACTCCGATTTGTTCCGTGCTTTCGGTCGGTATCATAACAACCATTCCCCCGGACGGCATCTTGAGTATATAGTATGTACGGATGCATCCGTTCATGTTTTTTTCTTCTATACTATCAATAACCCCTGCACCGTGCATGGGGTGTGCTATCATATCGCCGATTCTAAACATAAGCTGTTTTTTCCTTTCGTGCCGCATATAAATGCGGCAAAGCGGGGTATATGTGATATATATTATACACATAAGACCTTTGTTAATCAAGCGTTTACAGAATATTAATCAATTATTTGCAGTTTTTTTTTCAATAGTGTAAATTAGTACTGGTGTATTTCATTATCTTTTTGCACTATAATTTCCGGAAAGGGTGAATATATTTTGATTTTAGTTGAAACAGAAAGCAAGGATGCAGCATTTCATTTTTCCGTCGAAGAACTCTTTACTCGTTATATCCGTAAAAACGGACCTGTTCTGATGTTATGGCAAACTGATAAAACCGTAATGCTCGGAAACAATCAAACCGCCCAGGCAGAGGTTGATTTGGAATTTGCTCTTACATCAGCAATCCGGGTTGTGCGCCGTTCAAGCGGCGGTGGTGCAATTTACACGGATTCAGGGACTGTGCTGTATACGGTTATTGAACCTCTTACAGACGATACGGGTACACATAGGGAAAAACTGGCGGCATCGGTAATAGATGCTCTTGGCAACATGGGAGTGACCGCAGTTCGGGAAGGACGAAATGATATATTGATTGAAGGCAGGAAAATCTCGGGGTTTGCACAATATACAGCCGCAAATCATGTATGCACGCATGGTTCATTGCTTTACGATACTGATTTGGATACATTAACAGATGTTCTCATAGCAAACACCGCTAAACTTCAGCCAAAAGGCATTGCATCGATAAGAAGCAGAGTTACGAATATAAAGCCGTATATCAAAGGTAACTGCACAGTAGATGAGTTTATTACAATACTGAAAAACGAACTGTTACTCAACCAAAGCTACACGATTCATGAGTTTAACTCAATGGAAAATGAAATTATAACGCGCATTTATAATGAAAAGTATGCAAATCCCGAGTGGAACTTAAGAATGTAAGGAATTATAAGAATAATGCTCAAAAAACCTGATTGGCTGCGTGTTCCGTATTTTGATAACGAAGATAGCTTACTTGTAACGGAGCTAATAAAAGAACTCAATCTCAATACTGTGTGTATTGAAGCTAATTGTCCTAATAGAGCAGAGTGCTTTTCTAAAAAAACAGCAACCTTCATGATACTGGGCTCAATTTGCACTCGTAACTGTGCCTTTTGCAATGTCAGCAATGGAACACCGCAGCCTGTCGACAAGGACGAGCCGCTAAGAGTAGCAGCGGCGGTCAAACAGCTAGGCTTAGAATATGTCGTTATTACATCAGTTACAAGGGACGATTTACCGGATGGTGGTGCAGCTCATTTTGCCGAAGTTATCGAGGAAATAAAAAAAATCTCACCCGATACAGCCGTTGAAGTTCTTATTCCCGATTTAACCTCGCTTGAAGTCATAGCCGGAAAAAAACCGGAAGTTATAAGCCACAATATCGAAACAGTTGAGTCATTGTACAGTGCTATCCGTCCCGAAGCCGGGTATAAACGTTCGTTAAATGTTCTTCGCAGCATAAATGATTTGAATAAGAGCATTAGGGTAAAGTCAGGTTTAATGCTCGGCTTGGGAGAAACGCGGGAGGAAATTCTGAAGACCTTAGATGATTTGTTGGAGCATAACTGTGACATATTGACCATAGGGCAATACCTATCACCAAGCAAGGCTCATTATCCGGTGGCAGAATATATTGAGCCAACGGTTTTTGTTGAATATGAAAACATAGCAAAAGAAAAAGGCTTCCGATTTGTCAAGTCCGGACCCTTTGTCAGAAGTTCTTATAACGCGGAAGAGGCTTATCAGGTAATGATTGAGCGTGAGTAACTGCTTAGAGGGTATTTTTAGGCACTTACGCAACCTAAAGGGTATCCGGAAAAATTCTATAGTTTCAGTCAGCACACAAATTTTGCCGATAATGCGATTTTTCGCTAACGTACTAGTGCATTGGCTGGAACTATAAAAATTTTTCGGATACCCTTTAAGTAGTTACGAGAATTTAGTTATTCTTCATCCTCTTCATCATCATCCATTGGAGGCGGCGAGTCCGTGTCGTACACAACGACCGGTGTGTTGTCATCAGCATTGGAAGATGCACCGGCATCATCGGGAAGAGACTGTGACGAAGGCTCTATCAGTGCTCTTATGCTGAGGGAGACTTTTTTACGGTCATTGTCGATCTCGGTGATTTTTACGTCAACGATCTGACCGTCGGAGAGAACCTCTGACGGAAGTCCAATTCTGCGGTCTGTTATCTGCGAGATATGTATAAGGCCGTCCACTCCGGGAGAAATCTCCGCAAATGCGCCGAAGGGCATCATTTTTACTATCTTTACGCTGACAACATCGCCTACTGAAAAATTGTTGGTAAATCTTGTCCAAGGGTTATCTTCACTTTTTTTGTAGCCTAGTGAGATTTTTCTGGTTTCTTTATCAAATGAAAGAATATGTACAGTAACCTCGTCACCGACCGACATGACCTCGGAAGGCTGCTTGATGCGTGTCCAGCTAAGCTCCGAGATATGAATCATACCGTCAACGCCGCCGATATCAACAAACACGCCATATGTGGTCATTGATTTTACGACACCGTCGTATTGCTTGCCGACTTCAATATCTGTCCAGACTTGATCGGACTTTTCGCGGCGCTCATCATTTTGAACCATACGGATAGAGCCGACAACACGTCTTCTTGACTGATTAACCTCTGTAATACGGAGCTTTACCGGTTTTTTAAGTAAATCCGTCATAGGCGCGGATTTCGGCAAGCCTGTTTGTGATGCAGGAACAAAAACCCGGACACCCTTGACATTGACAACAACGCCGCCTTTGTTTTCTTCTGCTACGATGCCGTCCACTATGGTTTTGTTTTCTCTTGCCGCTTCTACGATATCCCAGTTTTTTATTGCGTCGAGGCGTTTTTTTGAAAGCATGACCATGCCTTCAACATCATTTACTCTCATTACAAATGATTCAATAGTATCGCCTATTTTTATCAGTTCGTTAATGTCTGTATGTTCGTTATCTGTAAACTCGGTGATTGGAATATAGCCTGATTGTTTTGTTCCTAAATCCAACGACACTTCCGTTGAGGTGATTGAAGTTACTATTCCTGTCACTTTTTCACCGGTGCGAAGTGTTTTAATTGATTTTTCAAGCATTTCTTCAAAGGATTCTGTTTCCATTGAATCATCGTCAGAATCGTCATTATCTTCGGTATCGTCTGCATTCTCTTCTGATTTCTCAACCGGTTCGTCAGCCGGTTTCCCGACAGGTTCACTTGCAGGATCTTCTGCCGTTATTTCCGGAACTTCTTCTGCCTGCTCTACCGGTGCTGCTATTTCTTCCGGCGTTGCTTCCGGCTCTACTTCCGCTTCCGGTGTTACTTCCGGCTCTACTTCTGCTTCCGGTGTTACTTCCGGCTCCGGCAGAGCTTCTGAGACCTCTTGCTCTACGGGAGTTCCGTCCATGGTTGTTTCCTCTTTCATCTTCCGGGTGACCTCCTTAATGATAAACGCCGGTGTTGATGCGCCGGCTGTTATACCGACAACATCTGCTGACTTGACACTCGATAAATCAATATCACTTGCATTTTGGACAAATAAAACATTCTTACAGTGCCCTTTGCATATGTCAGCCAGATTTAGGCTGTTTGCGCTGTTTTTATCGCCGGCTACGATGACAACGTCGGAAACTTTTGAAATTTCTTCAGCTTCCTGCTGCCGCTTAAGCGTAGCTCCGCACATTGTATCAAATATTCTGTGGTTTGTACACTCTTTTTTTATTAATTCGGCACAAGTATTAAAGATTAACCGGGTGTTAGTCGTTTGAAATACAAATGATGCAGGCAATTTTGCATTATCCTTGATACCAAGCCATTTTTGGAGCTCATCGGGTGTTTCGAAAACTATATATTCACGGCACCAGCCGGCTATTGCTTCTATCTCGGGATGATGCCGGTGACCGACTATGACTATAAAGCGTCCTTCTGCGGATTCGGTAAATACTATGTCGTGGATTTTTTTTACATCCGGACATGTCGCGTCAATAATCGTAACGTCAAGAGCGGAAAGTGCTTCATGCACTCCCCTTCCTGCCCCGTGTGAGCGGATTATTACAGTGTTCTGTTCTGTTATCTCCGATAATCCGGATACTGCGTGTACACCGTTCGCTTCTAAATCTCGTATAACATATTCATTGTGTATTATAGGCCCCAAGGTAACGCAGTTTTTATGTTTCTTTGCGGCTTCCAAACAAATGTTTACGGCTCTGCTTACCCCATAACAAAAGCCCGCTGATTCAGCGACAATTATTTTCATGTTTTCAAGTCAGGATCCAGATCCTGTATATTCGCCATTAGTTCCTCCGACAGTTTTGTATAATCGTCAACATGACGTTTTCCTTCATGCTTTTCGATGTTATACGGTTTTCCGATTACAACCTTGCTTTTTCTGAAAAACGGCTTATTGCGGGTTATAAACACAGGGATGATAGGAACACCTGCACGTTCCGCGAGCTTTACTGCACCGCTTTTTGCCGCATGCGCATCGTACTGTGACATCCGGGTGCCTTCGGGAAATATCACGACTTTTTCGCCTTTTTTCATATATAACAGAGATGTTTTTATTGATTCTATATCATTTATGCTTCTATCGACACATATCATTCCCAGCTTCCACAAGAACCATGATACAACAGGAATTCTGAACAGCTCAATTTTAGCTATAACGTGGACATTGTCATCAATCCCGAACGCAAGTGCGATTTGAAACGGGTCGATCATGGCGGAATGGTTTGAGCATACCATTGCCGCTCCTTTAAACATGTTCTCTTTTCCGATAACTTCAAATGGTCTGAAAAAGCGAATAACGGGTGCAGCCAGCCTGAATGCGACTCTATAAAACTTATAGCTTGCTATAGAATCTTTGCGTAAAAGTTTACGGGGCGGCCGTACATTATCCGCAATTGCACTCATATGTCGAATCTCCCTGATATTAATTTACATATTTCATTGAAGCTTTCATCGAAGCTTAGCTTTGTTGTGTCTAACATTATTGCGTCATCAGCGGCTTTAAGCGGTGCTGTCTCCCGTTCGCTGTCGTTTTTGTCTCTTTGTAGCATTGCGGCCCTAACTTCTTCAAATGTTGTTGCGATTCCTTTTGCAGTTAATTCTAAATATCTTCTGTTTGCACGCGCATCTGCGTCAGCGGTGATAAATATCTTTAGTCCGGCATTGGGTAATACTACCGTTCCGATGTCGCGTCCGTCCATTATGACATCGTATTTTTCTGCCATATCACGTTGCATTTTCAGCAAGAACTCTCTGACTTCAGGCATGGCTGATACATCGGATGCATATGTGGATATCTCGGGCATTCTAATAGCGTCGGTTACGTCTTCGCCGCCCAGGTACATTCGCTGAATGCCGGCATCATCATACTCCATGTCAAGCTTTATTTGCGGAAGCAGCTTGATAACGCCGGCTCTATCTGTGGATGCGACTTTGTTACGGAGTGCGAATAGTCCGATGCAACGGTATAGTGCACCGGTGTCCACATATATAAAATTAAAGTGCCCGGCAGTTTTTTTTGCAAGAGTACTTTTTCCCGCACCGGAGGGCCCGTCTAGTGCAACGCTGATATTGTTCATATAGATTTCCTCGTTTTGTTTTCTTAAGTATAAGCCTATAGTAGGATATCCGCTTGCGCTCGGAGCATTATATTTAAATTTCCATACTCAAACACGCCGTACTACCTTTTTGCTTATTTAATCATCATTTGAGTTCCCGTCCGCCAACTCGTCTGAAAATTTAAATATAATACTCCTCACCGCTACGTTAAATCTTGTCCCATCATTATTATTTCGTTATCAGTTAGATGTCGCCAGTGACCTGTTTTAAGAGTATCTAGTTTGAGTGAGCCGATTGAGATGCGTTTTAGAGATTTTACTGTCAGGCCACATGCTGTGCACATTTTTCGGATTTGTCTGTTTCTTCCTTCAGCTATTGTAATCTTGAGGATTCCCCCAATACCGGCTTTCCGGTTTTCCAAATCGACACTAGTAGCGCAGACAGTGTGGTTGTCGATTGTTATAGGTTTGCGCAGAAGCTCAAGTGCTGCATCAATATTTCCGCGAACTTCGACCAGATATGTTTTTGGTTTGTTATATGACGGGTGCATTATTTTGTTTGCGAATTCTCCGTCGTTTGTGAACAGGAGTAATCCTTCAGAGTTTAGGTCGAGTCTGCCTATGGGGTAGATTCGGCTGTCTGCGTCTTTGACGAGGTCCATTACAGTTCTTCTGCCGCGGTCATCGGTTACTGTTGTTATGAAGCCTTTAGGTTTATTGAGCATCAGATAAACATGGTCGGGTTTTTCGGAAATTTCTATGCCATCGACCGTTATTGTATCAAGTCCGGGGGTAACACTTTGTCCTGTTTCAGCTATGATGCCGTTTATGCAGACACGTCCTCCGGTTATCATTACCTCGGCTTCTCTGCGGGATGCTATGCCGAATGCAGAAAGTATTTTATGGATTCGTTCCGGCTTACTCAAGCTTAATCCTCTTTATCCTTGTCTTTACTGATAAAATCCGTGACTTTGTCAATGACATCGGGTACAGTTTCGATTATTCTGTCTACGGTTGACATTATCGGGGGTGTTACATAGACTAACTTTACGTCCGTGCCGTTTACAATCATAAACGCTACCGGCGTGATATTCACTCCTGCGCCCGTGCCGCCGCCGAAGCCGTTTTTGGTTGACTGTTTTTGCGAAAAATCCGACCCGCCGCCGACAAATCCGAAGCTGACTTTAGATACGGGAATAAGTGTAATCCCGTCTGCTGTTGTTATCGGTTCGCCGACTAATGTATTTGCGTCAATCATTTCCCTCATTTTCTGCATCGTTGTTTCCATCAATTCGCTGATCTGACGATTTTCCATTATCTTCTCCATCCTTTCGATCATTTTGGTTTATGTTATCACTGATTTTTGGTGTCTTCTTTTTAAATGCTGATGTAATCAACGGAAACAGAGCAAACAGAACATAAAATACTTCCCAGACCGCTATCGAAATGATTATTTTTGCATAAATTTTCTGCTCGACCCCGCAAAAATCAAACCATGACCTTAAATCAAGCCGCCGTATCCTGAAGTTATTCCTGATTTTTGGTACAATAACACCGAAAACCGCATTTGCCGCACCGAATATTAGTGCTGTTGCCGCAGGGTCCTCCCCTGCCGATGTATAATACAGTGTCAATTGTTTTATAAGGAGTCTGCGTTTCAGTCTGCCGAGAGCATTAAGAACGGTTTTAAGCATATCCATAAACTCGCTTAGGCTGCCCGGCATCATTTCTTTGAGGTTTCGTTCCTTCTTGGGTTTTTTTTTCTTTTTAGGTTTCTTTTCCTTATCATCACGTAACAGTTCAAACTTAAAAAATCCAACCTTCGCCCATAGCTTAAATCCATCTTCACTATACTCTGCAATGACACCGAAGCGCAATAGAGCGATAATAACAAACACAGATATTGTAATAGCTAGTGCTAACATAGTTTACTGCTCCGTACTTTCAAACATCGGGGTATTCCCGGCCCCGTCATTCTGCGCGTTAGTCGCAGAATCTATTACTGTATGTAGGTGTTTGGATATATAGCATTATTACGATATGGATTCTGCGACTGCGCGCAGAATGACGTGCTAGTTTCATGTTTGTTCTTCTTCTGCTATAGGCTGTGTTTCTTCAGGTATATGCTCCATTTCTGCCCTATGTTCATCGGCTTGCTCTGTTTCGCGAGCTTTTAGTTCTGAAATTGCGCTTTGTATGCCTTCTTTTTCGGAACTTTTGCCCTCGACTTGCGGCAGCTCCGGCAGTTCTTTCAGAGATTCCAATCCAAAGGTTCTCAAAAACACATGAGTTGTTCGAAACAGCACCGGACGTCCCGGAGCGGCAAGCCTTCCGCAAGGTTCGACCAATCCCCGTTCCTGCAAGAGACCGACTGTGTATGAGCTGTCCACTCCTCTGATTTGCTCGATATATGCTCTTGTTACAGGTCCGAAATACGCGATGATTGACAGAACTTCAAGTGCCGATTGTGATAGCTGCGGCGGTTTTCTTGTTTCAAGAGCTCTTCTTATATAATCGGCATATTCGGGAGATGAACATAGCTGCAGTGTGTTCTCTTGCATCGGATTTTCAAGTCTTACAAGCCTGATTCCGCGGCGTACAAAGCTGTAATTATCGCGCAGCCTGTCGGCGGCATGCTCTATTTCACTTTCGGAAACACCGAGTACATCCGCAATTCTCGATATTTTTACCGGCTCGCCCGATACAAATAAGATTGCCTCAATCGCAGCTTCTATTTCATGGCTCTCCATATGTTCAAGACTAATCATAGGGTAATTCCTCTGCGGTAAAATCCGCAATTTCTTCTATTCTTCCAACTCCCGTGTAGTATATCCTTAAATCATCCGAATCTCCTGTAATACTTGCGCTTCCGACCCTGCAAAGCTCAAGAACGGCAACAAGCGTTGCTATCAGTTCCGTACGGCTGGTACAATCATAAAACAGTTTTTTAAGTGTTATTTCTTTTTTGCGTCTTATCTTGCTTAAAACCTCGTCGATTTTTTCGGAAATCGAGTATACAACACGGCTTGGATAGACCATTTCTCTAGGGTTCATACTGTTTATTTTAAGGTTCTCTTTCCCTATAACGTTAAAGATAGCTTCAAGAAGCTCTGTACTGATGTGTACATACTGATATTCGGCATCCGATTCAATATACTCCGGAGGTCCTGCCATCATCACTCCGTCACGTGTGTACATTCCTGACAGCGTTTGTGCGATTTCTTTAATTTGAGTGTAGACATCACCCCGCTCCAATTCCTCCAGAGATGATATCAATTGTTCCAGTTCGGAAATAACTTCTCCGCCCGCGAGCAGCATTTTTGTTTTTATGTAAGTAAGCTCCGATGCCATCATGACAAACTCGCTTGCGATATTTAAATCAAGCTCTTCCATTTTTTCCAGAAACGCCAGATATTGTTCTAAGATTTTTGAGATACTTATGTCTTTGATCTCGATTTTTTCTTTTTTGATAAGTTGAAGAATAAGGATGAGCGGCCCCTTAAAATCCGTCATATCCTCTTTTTCTTTAACTATCCCCTCAAAAACAAATATCGGTGATTCCATACTATGCTCCTAACCCGTTTGATATGGCAAACCCTAAATTGTAGAAGATATCATAGCCGCCAACCACCGTTCGCGCCAGAAATCCAATTGTACGGCTGAAGATGTCTATATTAAACAGCAATTGAGAAAACATAATAACCAGAAGAAAAATCATACCGAAACGCTCATATTTTAAGACTGTGTAATATTGCTTCTCCGGAAGTAATGAAAATAACACTTTAGAGCCGTCAAGCGGGGGTATCGGAAGCATATTAAAGACTGCCAGCGCGATATTTAAGAAAACGGTAAAGTTGATGATTGTATATATTATCATACTCATATCAGATGCACCAATATTGTAGTCACGACCATCATACCTTAGAAAGCCAAGGGACGTAGAGACCAGACCGAGTATAAACATAACAATAGCCGCGAGAATAAGGTTTGAAATCGGACCTGCAAGTGCAGTAACAGCCATATACCACTTTGGATGCTTAAAGTTGCGCATATCTACCGGCACGGGTTTTGCCCATCCGAATCCGATAGTTAACATCATAAGCAGACCAACGGGATCAATATGTTTTATCGGGTTGAGAGTAAGCCTGCCAAGGTTTTTTGCTGTCGGGTCTCCCAGCTTGTAAGCCGTAAAGCCGTGCGCGAGTTCATGTATAGTTATGCAAAAAAGCGCGGGTGCAACCCTTAATAACGCAAGTGTGGCAAAGTCTCCTAAGTTCCCGAAATTCCTGAAAAAACCATCCAATTCTTATCACCAATTCCTTATTGCGCTTTCAATTGCCGCAAGCAATATATCTCTGTTTGTGCCTTTTTCGGCTGAAAACGTAATAATCTCTGTATCTTCGTGCAGTTCCAATGTCTCCCGTATTACATTAATATTCTTCTCAATTTGACTTTTTTTTACCTTATCTATCTTGTTTGCCACAACAACCATATTACAACCCGATGCTTTAAACCAGTGTGACATGATTACGTCATCATCTGTCGGTTTATGCCGTGAGTCAACTATCATTACGCCAAGAGTGATATGGTCGGGCTGTGCAAAGAAGTCCTCCATCAGTTTAGACCAGCGTGCTTTTTCCGTTTTCGCGACTTTTGCGTATCCGTAGCCGGGTAAGTCGACAAAATAGGCTGTTTTTTCTATAAGAAAGTAGTTTACGTGTATGGTCTTGCCCGGCGAGGAGCTGACACGGGCAAAGCTTTTGCGGTTCAGCAGCTTGTTAATAACGGATGATTTACCGACGTTTGATTTACCGGAAAAAACAATTTGCGATACCGGGCTGTCAATCAGGTCTTTTGCCTTTGCCGCCGATTTTATAAATTCAACGTTGTTTATGTTCATAATACTAATGTTTGATTGAGGTTCTTGTGGTTGGGGTGACTTGTTTCTTTTCCAGTACAGGAGTAATAGCTTTAATTTCTTTTGACTTTTTAATGGCAGAAAAATCCATCACGACATCGAGTATATCGTCAATGCTGTCCGCGCATATAAAGTTTAAGTCTTTTCTTACGACCTGGTCTATTTCATCAAGATCGGGTTCGTTTTCGGCGGGGATAATCACGGTTTTTATCCCTGCGCGAAGTGCTGCCATAGTTTTTTCTTTAAGCCCGCCTATACATAAAATCCTGCCTCTTAGAGTAATCTCGCCTGTCATCGCAACATCGCGCCGGACAGGAGCACCGCTAAGGGCGGATATTGCGGCTATGCACATTGTAATTCCTGCGGAAGGTCCGTCTTTTGGTATTGCTCCTTCGGGGAAATGTATGTGCAAATCATGTGTTTTGTGAAACTCGGGTGATATATCCAGCTTCTCTGCTCTGCTTCTTATAAAGGATACGGCTGCTTGCGCTGATTCCTTCATAACATCGCCGAGGTTGCCTGTCAGTTCCAGCTTGCCTGTTCCGGGCAATACATTAACTTCAACTTCCAAAACACTTCCGCCTGTTGTTGTCCATGCAAGACCGTTTGCAATACCGATTTCAAATCCGTGTGAAACTGTTTCGGGCTTATATTTTCTCACGCCGAGAAACTCATCGAGCATGTTTTCGCGGAGCTTAACGGAAGCGGCTTCACCCGATGCGATACTTGCGGCTGTTTTTCTGCAAACTGAAGCTATTTCGCGCTCCAGGATGCGAACACCCGACTCGCGTGTGTATGCGGAAATAATCTCCAATACCGCATTGTCGGTGATACTTAACTGCTTACCTGATATGCCATGTTTTTTACGCTGTTTCGGAATGAGATATTTCTTCGCGATTTCCAGCTTCTCGACATCTGTATAGCTTGTCAGCTCAATGACTTCCATTCTGTCGAGTAATGGACGCGGTATTGTATCTGTGGTGTTTGCGGTTGTTATAAACATTACGTCGGATAAATCAAACGGTATTTCCAAATAATTATCACGGAAGGTTGAGTTTTGTTCAGGATCAAGTGCTTCCAGTAACGCCGATGCGGGGTCTCCCCTATGGTCACGCCCCAGCTTATCAATTTCATCCAGCAGCATCAGAGGGTTTTTGCTTCCCGCCTGCTTAAGCGCATTGATTATCCTGCCGGGCATTGCGCCGATATAGGTTTTTCTGTGTCCGCGGATTTCAGCCTCGTCATGTACGCCGCCGAGCGATATTCTCGCAAGCTTTCTGTTAAGTGCTTTTGCAACACTTATCCCAACCGACGTTTTGCCGACGCCGGGCGGTCCGACAAGGCAAATAATTGCACCTTTTATATTCGGCGACAATTGCCGTACAGCCAAAAACTCAATTATCCGCTGCTTAACCTTATCAAGACCGAAGTGGTCATTATCAAGTATTTTTCGTGCTCTTTTTATATCTATGCGTTCTTTTGTTCTTTTATTCCAGGGAAGCTCAAGACATATATCCAGATAATTACGTAAAACAGATGACTCCGCTGAGCCGAAAGTCTGTTTTTCAAGCTTGTCAACTTCTTTCAGAATCTTCATTTCGGTTTCATCGTCAAGCCCAAGAGCGATTATTTGCTCTCTGTACATTTGCAACTCGCCGGCTTCATCGGTAAAACCGTCTCCCAGCTCCGATTGCAGAACCTTCATTTGTTCTCTTAAAATATGGTCTCTATGATTGCTTTCAAGTTTTGCACGCAGCTTAGAATCGATTTGGCGTTCAATACCCAGAATCTCGATTTCCCTTGCCAGAATGTCACAGACCATTTCGAGACGCTTGGTCGGCTTTAATGTTTCAAGTATCAGTTGCTTGCTTTCGGGTTTGGTAAACATATTTTGGATGATAAAATCGGAAAGTATTCCGGGATCTGTTATCGAAAACAGACTAAGCACGGTTTCTTTTGTAATACCGTGAGAAAGCGCAGCATATGAGTCGTACAGGTTTACTGCCTTTCTGATAAGAGCTTCTGTTTTTGCGCTTCGGTCAATAACGAACTCCTCTGCAATCGGTTCAACCTCGACAGTGATATATTTTCTGTCCTCACGCAAAGAGATAAGACGGGCTCTGCATTTGCCCTCAACAAGCACCTTCATTCCGCCTCCCGGCATCTTCAGTACCTGCTTGATATAACAGATCGTACCTATTTTATGCAGGTCATTCATGCCCGGGGATTCCTTCAGGATATCTTTCTGCGATACTAAAAAGATGCGCCTGTCCCCGTTTGAAGCAACATCAAGTGCACCTGTTGACTTAGCCCGTTCAACATCAAAGTTGAGCAGCATATTCGGAAACACGGAAAGTCCCCTCAATGCAAGCAGAGGCAAACTCTCGGTTATAATTGTGGTTGTGTATTCTTCCATTTGATTCCTCATTTATTGGTGTGCAACGGGAATTGGAGTTATAATTTTTATTCCGTAAAGCGTAGGCATGGACGGTGGAGCGTCCGACAGTTGGTCAAGCCCTAACTTGCTGATACTACATCGGGGTCGATTTGCGGTCTTTTGCGTTTTGTTATCAGCGGCGGTGAATTGTTTACGATGCAATCCTTTGTTATTGTTACTCTTTGAATATTATTATCCGATGGTATGTCAAACATGGTCTGGAGCATTGTTTTCTCCATAATGCTGCGTAAACCGCGAGCACCGATTTCCATGTCTATAGCTTTATCTGCAATGGCTTCCAGCGCGTCTTCATTAAACTCCAATGTCACCTTATCATACCCGAGCAGGGTTTTATACTGCTTGACAAGCGCGTTTTTAGGCTCTTTCAGAATTCTGATCATATCTTCCTTTGTTAATGCGCTCAGAGGGGCAATAACGGGCAGACGGCCGACAAGTTCGGGTATCAGCCCGTATTTCAGCAGGTCGTGTGATTGGACTTCTTTTAATATCGCACCGATGTCTTTTTCTTTTTTAGTCTTTATTTCCGCACCGAAGCCGATGCTTTTTTTATCAAGCCTGTTTTCAATTATTTTGTCTATGCCTTCAAAAGCTCCGCCGCAAATAAAAAGGATATCAGTTGTATCAATGCTTATGAACTCCTGGTGCGGGTGCTTACGTCCTCCCTGCGGGGGAACATTTGAAACCGTTCCTTCGAGAATTTTTAAAAGAGCCTGCTGAACACCTTCGCCCGACACATCGCGTGTAATTGATGTGTTCTCGCTCTTTCTTGTGATTTTATCAATTTCGTCTATGTAAATGATACCTCTTTGAGCCGCATCGATGTCAAAATCAGCCGCCTGCAGAAGCCTGAGAAGAATATTTTCAACATCATCACCGACATAACCCGCTTCCGTCAGTGTAGTAGCATCAGCTATCGCAAACGGTACTCTGAGGATTCTCGCAAGAGTTTGAGCAAAGAGTGTTTTACCGCTGCCTGTCGGACCGATTATCAGTATATTACTCTTTTGCAGCTCCGAATCATCATTGCTGTGATGCAAAAGGCGCTTATAATGGTTGTAAACCGCGACGGAAAGAGAAATTTTTGCCTCGTCCTGCCCTATTGCGTAATCATCAAGCGTCTGCTTAATTTCAGCGGGTTTGGGAAGCCTTCCTACATCGCCTGAAAAACCGGATATGTCAAGTTGAGCCGTTTTGGACGGAGCAAGCTCATAGCCCAAAAGACCGGTGCATACTGCTACACATTCGTTGCAAATATACGATGATCCCTGACCCGCAATTAAACGATCTACCTGCTCTGACTGCTTTCCGCAAAAATTGCATTTAATTCCCTTGTGATTGTCATACCTCGCCATTAAAAAAATTTTCCTTTCGTATCATACAGCGTAAAAACCGGTCAATGTCTAACGTTTATAAATTACATTATCTATGAGACCGAATTCTTTTGCTTCATCCGCTGTCATGAAATTATCCCTGTCGGATGCGTCACGGATTTCGTCAATACTTCTTCCCGTATTCTCTGCAAGTATTGAATTGAGTCTTTCTTTTGTCTGCATAATTTTCTCGGCATGGATTTGAATATCGGACGCCTGACCGCGAAATCCGCCTGAAGGTTGGTGAATCATTACTTCCGCGTTCGGAAGGGCTATACGTTTTCCTTTTGCTCCCGAGGAAAGTAACAGCGCACCCATGCTGGCTGCAATGCCTAAGCAAATTGTCTGTACATCGGATTTTATATATTGCATTGTATCGTAAATCGCAAGTCCTGAGGTAACCGAACCACCCGGAGTGTTTATATAGAATTGAATGTCCTTGTCGGGATCTTGCGCTTCGAGGTAAAGCATTTGCGCGACTATGAGACTTGCGGTGACATCATTCACTTCGTCGCCGAGCATGATTATCCTGTCGTTGAGAAGCCGTGAAAAAATGTCGTATGAGCGTTCTCCGCGAGAGGTTTGTTCAACTACAATCGGTACTAAAGCCATTATCCTTCTTCCTCCTCATCAGTCTTGTCTTTTTCAAGTGCGGGTTTCTTTTTGCCGGTTTTTTCCTTAGAGGGCTTTTTTTCTTTTGCCGGTTTTTCCTTAGAGAGCTTTTTTTCTTTTGCCGGTTTCTCCTTTGAGAGCTTTTCTTCGCGAGATGATTTATCTTCTTTAAATTCTTCAACTGTTGCGTTGTCAATGACTATCTTTGCCGCTTTTCTCAGTTTCAGGTCGCGGGTAATATCTTTTTCTTCGACTGTTTCCTTGAGCTTTTCAATTTCCATTTTATACTTCTCTGAAGCTTCTTTATATTCTTCTTCAATTTCTTCTTTGCTTATTTCAATTGCTTCCAGCTCCGCGATTTTTCCGAGAGCAAGCGCAACCTTTACCTGTTTCAGGCTGTTGTCCCGCATTCTTTCTTTAAAGACTTCCGGAGTTGTTCCAAGCATTCTCATATACTGATCCGGCTGCATACCGTAAGCCGATATTTGGCGTGTCAGGGTACTCATTGAATTGTCAAACTGCTCGTCAATCATTGCTTCCGGCACGTCAACATCGATTGATTCCGCTATTTTCTCCATCAGGATGCTTTCAAATGTCTCATCGACATCCTTTTGTCTTGTTTCAATCAGTTTGGCTTTGATATCCGCTTTGTACTCGTCGAATGTGTCAAACTCGGATACATCCTTTGCAAACTCGTCATCTAAATCGGGTAAGCTTTTTTCTTTCACTTCAACTAGCTTTACTTTGAAGATAACGGGTTTGCCCGCCAAATCTTCTTTATACTGCTCGGGGAATACCAAATCAAGGTCTCTCTCCTCACCCGCTGCCATGCCTTCCACTTTGTCTTCAAATCCCGGGATAAACTGACCAGAGCCCAGCTCAAGTTCATAGTTTTCACCCTTGCCGCCCGGAAATGCAACGCCGTCAACGAAGCCTTCAAAGTCAATTACGGCAATATCACCGATTTTTGCGGGTCTGTCCGCTTTTTCTATACGTGCGTTTCTGGTTCTGACAGAAGCAATTTCATTATCTATTTCGCTATCGGTTACTTCTACCGATGGTTTAGGTGCCGTCAGTCCTTTGTAATTTTCAATTTCAACTTCAGGATATAATGCTGCCAGGAGAGTAAACACGGCAGTTGAATTATCGTCATTGAGGTCAACGTCGGACACACTTGGGTAACCGACTGTTTCAAAGTCCGTTTCTTTCGCGGCATAGGTAAGAACATCGGGCAGTATATCATCAAGCGCGTCACTTAAGAATATTTCTTTGCCGTACATCCTTTCGATTATTTTACGGGGTGCTTTTCCTTTTCGAAATCCCGGTACTGCAATACGGTTCTTGTTCTTGTTGTAAGCTTTGTTTACTGCCGTTTCAAGCTCAGCCGCCTCAACCTCAATAACCAGCTCAACATTTTTGTTGTCCTTCTTTTCACTGCTTTTTAACTTCAAAACCTAACTACCTCCAAATGATTTATCCCTTGTGTGCAATATAAAAATATATTTTATGGCACAACAATGTATTCTAACAAAAAGACGCATACAATGCAACCAATTTTAAAGAAGTAGCTGCTTGGAGGGTATCCGAAAAACTTTCAATGATTTCAGTCAGCACACAAATTTTGCCGATAATACAGGTTTCCACGAAGGTGCAGTGCATTGGCTGGAAGCATTTAAAGTTTTTGGGATACCCTCCGAGTAGCTACAAGCTAGTTCAAGCTTTGATGCTCCACCAGCGATGAATATATGCCGCCTTTTATCAGCAGGTCGTCGTGGGAGCCTGCTTCCACTATTTTTCCGTCCTGCATGGCTATAATCATGTTTGCTTTCTTTATTGTCGATAATCTGTGTGCTATTACTAACAATGTTCTGTGTCCGATTATTTTGGTTATTGCGTTTTGGATTTCACGCTCTGTTTCCGTGTCTACTGCCGATGTTGCTTCGTCGAGGAGCAGAATCGGTGAGTTTCGTAATACGGAGCGTGCTATTGAGAGGCGTTGTTTTTGTCCTCCGCTGAGGCGTACGCCGCGTTCTCCGATGAAAGTATCATATTTATCGGGTAATGATTCTATGAACTCATCTACACATGCAATGCGTGCTGCTTCTTGTATCATTTCGGGTGTTGCGTTGCCTGTTCCGTATGCAATGTTTTCGCCGATTGTTCCGTTAAAAAGGAACACATCTTGTAAAACAAGGCTTAGCTGTTCCCGCAGACTTTCTAAAGTCATATCTTTAATATCAATACCGTCCATCAGAATTGAGCCTGATGTCGGATCATAAAAACGTGCTATCAGACCCGATATCGTACTTTTGCCGACTCCTGTCGGTCCGACGATTGCGACCATTTGACCGGCCTTTGCTTCAAAGCTTATATCCGATAAGACTTCAATATCGTCCTGATAAGAAAAAGATACATTCCGAAACTCCAATTGTCCCGTCAATCTTCCGACTTTTATGGCATTGGGACTGTCTTTTATATCAGGCTCTACATCGAGAATCTCGAAAACACGTTCCGTGCCTGCAAGCCCTTGCTGCAAGTCTTCGACTATGCGGGTCAGCATAGCTACCGGTGCGTAAAACAGGTTCAGGTACAATAAAAATGCTACAACATCCGATATGTTCAGCCCTGTCCGCAATGAGATGATCGGTCCGGCTATCAGTACGATTATTGTGCCGAGTGTTGTTATGAATGCTACCGACGGGTGTAATATCCCCGAATAGAATAGGGCTTTAATTATATCTTTTGTGTAGTGTGTTGATTTCTGTAGAACTTTCTTAGACTCTTCCTCTTGCTTATTAAAAACTTGAATTTCCTTTATTCCCGAAAAATTGTCCTGCAATACAGCGTTAAGTTCCGCGATTTTTTCCTGCGCGCTTTTAAAGTGTTTTCTCATAAGTCTCGGTATCATTGATACGACAGCGATAAATGGGATGGGAATACATACAAGCAGTGCTAGTACAGGGTTCATCGTAAAGAGGATGATCAAAACCCCGGCAATTGTTAAGACGTTTGTTGTTATTTCGGGTAATGCGTGGGCTATCAGCCCTTCAAATGCCGCAGTGTCGTTAATGACTCGCGACATTAGCTGTCCTGTTTGCTTGTCATGGTAATAACTCATTGAGAGCTTTTGAAGATGGTCATATACGATTGCGCGGACTCTGTTTACCATGTTCCAGGATGCAACATGGGATAGATAGTTATTTAGAAATTGACACAGACCACGCAAGGCAAAGCAAATAAGTAACACCATCGCGAGCATAACGATTGTGTTAATTGAGCCTTCCAACTCCCCGCTTTCCATAATCGCGATTATTCGTCTCGTTATTTCCGGAGCAAGCAAGTTGGCCCCGGTAATAAATATAAGTGCGACGGTAGAAATAACAAGTAAATGCGCCCAGGGTCCGGCAAACTTGAATAGTCTGATCAGCTTCTTCATGTGTTTTATTGGAACTCCCTTTCAAGAAGTACACAAAGTCTCTTAACCCGACGAGTCAAAAGACTTTGATATTGTAGTTATTTACGCCAAAATTTCTAGTATTTCATATATTTTATACTTTTTATTTCTAATCTATATCAAAGTCAAATTCCTGTGTCGGTGACGGTGGCGGTCTGGTTGGCGGTGCCGATTTTGGTGTTTCTCCTGCCGCGCGTGCAGCATGACGGAATTTTTGCCTCGATTGTCTGATTTCTTCAAGTGCGGTAGTGAGTGATTCTTCCGTTCTTTGCATTGCATCGTCAACATATTCATTCGCCACACGTCTGAGTTCCGTTGATGATGTCTCGGCATGAGAGAGCATTTCGTTGCTTTTTGCTCTTGATATCTTTATGATTTCCTGTTCATCTATAAGCTGCCGCGCTCGTTCTTCGGCATTTCGTTTGATGTTTTCAGCTTCCCGTTTTGCATTGTTGATAAAGTCGGCTCTGGCATCGAGTAATCTTTTCGCTTCAGCGATTTCTGTCGGGAATTGTCCTCTGATTTCGTCGAGGATGTCAAGCGCTTTATCACGGTCTATAACACATTTTTCTGCTCCGAGCGGAACCCCCCATGCTTCGGTTATCATTGCGTGGAGCGTGTTTAACATTTCCGGTATTCTACTGCTCATTTGAACATCAACCCTTCACTTTCTACTTTAGCGATAACATCGTTAATAATCTCATGCGGTACAAATGTTGATATGTCTGCTCCAAATCTTGTCATTTCTTTAACTGCAGAGGAGCTGATGTATGTATATTTCTCGCTCGACGGCATAAAGAGTGTTTCTATTCCCGGTCCGAGTTTTCTGTTGATAAGTGCGATTTGGAACTCTCTGTCAAAATCCGATACGGCGCGTAGTCCTTTAACAATAACTTTTGCGTGTCTTTTTTTCATGTACTCGACAAGCAGTTCATCCGATGATTCGACTTTTACGTTCTTGTATCTTACAACTGTTCTTTCGATAAACTCAACTCTTTCGTCCCGGCTGAAGAGCGGCTCTTTGTCGGAATTTATCATAACACAGACATATACTTCATTAAATACCGCTGCTGTTCTTCTTATGATGTTAAGGTGTCCGAGTGTTATGGGGTCAAAGCTTCCGGGATATACTGCTATGCTCATAGTAATTCTCGTTTCGTCTTTTAGTAACTGCTTTCCGGATACCCTCAAAGCAGTTACTGTTAATCGTTGCTGCGAGTGTATTTCACTATCTTTACTCCACCGTATTTATACTCTTTTTCCAGCGAATACGGGTTCTGCACCTGCGGCGAGATGTTATCTGCTTTTAATTCGGTTATAATTATACCATTAATGTTTAGTTTGTCAAATAGTACAATTCTCTCAATTGCGTCGTTTGCAAGTGTTGTATCATAGGGCGGGTCGATAAATATAAGGTCATATTTATCTTTATTTTCAAGAAAACGCAAAGCGTCACGTGCTTGTATGTTTGATAAATCGGAAAATCCGCATTTTTGTACATTTTCTTTTACAAGCTTGATTGATTCCGCGAAATTGTCAATAAAAACAGCACTTTTTGCTCCACGGGATAAAGCCTCAATTCCGTATTGCCCGGTGCCGGCGAACAAGTCTAATACCCGCCTGCCCTCAATGTCAAATTGGATGATAGTAAAAACAGACTCTTTAACCCTGTCGCTTGTAGGCCGAATTTTGTTGCCGCCCGGCTCTTTGAGCTTCCGCCCCCGGGCACTTCCGCTGATTACTCTCATTTTTATATTCCTTTTTTGCCCCCTTCCGCGGAAGAGGGTGTCATCGCAGACGATGGGGGTTGTCCTTTACCCAACATAGTCTTTGTCCTCAAACTCCTATGATACTCTACCGCAAATCTGTGGGCTTCTTCTTGTATTGTTCCTATCAGAGCAAAAACGGCGGGGTTTGCGGCAAGGCCTATTTCTTCTCCGTCGGGAGTTACAAGTGCTTTTGTTTTGTGTTTTTCGTCTTTTACCATGCCAAAGACAGGTAGATTTACTTCAAGCTCTGTCAGCAGATTGTATACGACTTTGGCGTGGTTCGCTCCGCCGTCTATTAGCATTATGTCGGGTAACGGCAAGAATTTTTCGTCATTTGCGAGATAACGTTTTATTCTTCTGGAGACTACTTCGGACATGCATGCGTAGTCGTCCTGTCCTTTTTTTGTTCTTATTTTGAAGCGTCTGTAGTCTTTTTTCAGTGGTTTTCCTTTTACGAATACTATCATTGAACCGACTATGTTTGAGGAACCTGTATTTGAGATGTCAAAGGCTTCTATTCTGTCGGGTGTTGACTCGAGTTTTAGTGCTTTTTCGAGCCATTGGTGAGTTTTGAGCACTTTTTCCTTATATAATGCTGCGTGCTCTTCAATCGGCTCTTCTGTAAAGAATTGTTTTTGCTGAATGACTTTTATAGCCTTGATTCTATCCCTTAGAACTGCTGCTATTTCAAAATTCAGGCTGTCTGATGCATTTGTCATTTCCTTTGTCAGCTTCTTTATCAAGCTGCCTGTTTTACCTTGGAATACGTCGATTGCTGCAGCGACGGCATTTCTGTAATCGTCCGCCAATTCGGCTTTTTGACAGTATGCTCTGCAATTTCCCATGTCGTGATTTAAACACGGGCGTTGCTTTCCGAGTATCTGTTTAATATTTTTTCCGCAAGTCGGCAGCTTCAGTGCTTTGCTCACTGCTGCTATCGCTTTTCTTGTATCTTGTCTACCGCCATATGGGCCAAGATACAGAGCTCCGTCATCCCCTGCGTTTGCGATAATCTTAAACATCGGGTACTCTGTTTTTACGTCAACACGGATGACCGGATATCCTTTGTCGTCTCTGAGTTTGATATTATATCTTGGCATGTATTGTTTAATAAGAGAATTTTCCAGTATCAACGCTTCAAATTCTGATTCTACGATAATTGCATCAAAATCGCTTATCTTAGATACCATTAAATCGGTTTTTACGTCATGATTAGTCAGTCCTTCACCGGGACGGCTGAAATAGCTGATTACCCGATTTCGGAGGCGTGCCGCTTTACCGACATAGAGCACGATGCCCAACTCGTCTTTCATTAAATAGACGCCGGGAAGCTGTGGTAAGCCTTGCGCTTTTTCTCTTAATTTGTTTTCATTGTTGCTATCTGACACTATTGCACCTGTAACTTTCGTAACAACCAAAAGGGCATCCATAAAACTTTTGCTGCTTCCAGCCAACGCACTAGCACGTTGGTGGAAACCGGTATTATCGGCAAAACTTGTGTGCTGACTGAAACCATCAAAAGTTTTACGGATACCCTTTAGGCTGTTAGTGTTTCATAGTAAATTAATCATAACTGACTTCTTTGCCTTCTTCGCGAAGGCTTACAAAAATTGGGAACTGCAGGCTTAATAAGCCGGTTTTTTTGTCGCTGCTTTCTTCTTTGTATTTTACCTCTATAACTCTGTCCGTCATTTTGTCTCGTCTTTTCCAAAAATCCTCGCGTTGCTCGTCGGACATTCCCGATCCTACATTTAGTGTGTTTCCTTTGTAATCCACAACAAAAGCGCCTAGTCTGCCGGCGTTTCTGCCGGAGCCTTCTTCGACTGCCGTTACTTTCAGGTCTACTGTGTAGAATCTTTTGATTTTAAGGATGCCATTGTGTCTTTTACATGCGTATTTGCTGTCGCGGTTGAGCATAAGACCTTCTTTGTCTTCAGTCACCATTTCGTCGAGCAATATATCTATTTTGCTTACGTCCGTGCCTGTATAGAGAATTTCTACAATTGTAACAGCAGTTAAGCCGAGTATTTGTATCTTATCATTAAGTGCTCTCAGTTCAGCAAGTCGTTCTTTATATGTTAATTTGCTTTCACCTTGGGCGAATTCGCTTTTTGGCAGAATATCGAAAATAACAAACTGCATTGCGCTTTTATCGGCATCATCTTGTCCAAGTATTCCTGTTCCGATTCTGAAGTTCTCATTATCGGACACATCATCGGTATTTTTCCGGACAAGCTCACCGTCAAGCACCCATTCATCGGCTTTGTCAAGCATGCGGCTTATGTCGCTTATAATGTGCTCCAGCCCCGATATTTCTTTGCCTTGTCTGCTGAATATTTTTCCGTCGTAGAATGTTCCTCTGACTCCGTTGAGTTTTACGGATAGCGAAAACCACTCATTATCTTTGATTGGGGATTTCTCAATGCTGTATGATTGTTGAACCTCCCATTGTGGTATAAACTCCGTGCCGAATGCTTTATTGATTGACTTTACATCACAGCCGAGTTTTGCGCTTTTTGTTATTATCGAAGCGTAAAACTCGCTCATGTCCTGTTCCTGTGTGCTCATGAACTGATTGATGTTTGCTATAACTTCGTCACTTCCGGTGTTATTGGATAGAATGTATTCCATTAACTCACAAAATGAATCGAAACAACGTGTCGGCGGTTTTTCTGTTTCTTTTGATATTTTTTTCTCGGATATTCCCGTTATCAGAAACGGGTTTAGCAGAAAGTCTATATACTTGGTAAATAGCTTATTATCTTTGTTTTCAATCAGAATATCTCTTTTCGCCAGGCTCGAGCTTGTATTTGCAAGAAGCTCGAATAAATCTTTTACTTTTTTGTCATTTGTACAGTTGTTCAAGGTCTTCCCTCCTTAATATCTTTACATTTTCCGGAACCTCGCTTATCGTCGCAAGCACCGCATGGGGAGGCTTTTCCGCAGAGATTAAGCTGCAAACGCTGCAGTAATAGTCATCCCCTTTGATGGTATAGATGTTGCTAATGTCTTTCGCAGAGATTTCTCCAAACTCCATCGTAATCCCCTGCCCTGTCATTTTTACATAACTTTCTTTAATTGTCCAGATTTTGCAAAAATATTCCGCCGGGTTTAATGTTGTCCGAAAGGTTTCATATTCCTCTTCGGTAAGAACGCGTTTTGCTGTTTTGCCGGTCACGTTTCGGATATTCTGTATATCAACACCGACTTCAAAATCTGCGACAACGCAAGCTGCCGCGTTTTTTGAATGGCTTAGATTAAAATGAATATGCGGATATTTTTCGAGCGTTGGCTTTCCTTTCGATTTTATGTTGAAATCGACTGGCTCGTTAATATTGTACAGCTCGCGCAATGCGTAACGTAAAAGCAGATAAGCGGCGGCTGAAACGTTTCTACCGGTGTGTGAACGAAGCCTTTGAACCTTTTGATATCTTTGAGACGAAAGTAAGGAATTCATTCTTTCAGGAATTTTATTGGCAGGCAACTCAAGGCTATCTATTATGTATAGTTTCATATGCAGAGTATATCATGCGGCGAACTACATCTGCAAGTGGTCATAATACCCTCTGAACTGTCACCGGTAAATTTTAATTGAGTTATTTTCACCCTTGTGTTACTCTAAATCAGATATTTCAGGTTGTCTTCGAGAGGTTATTATGGAATTTACCGGTGCAGAAATACTAGTTAAAGAGCTTATCGGGCAGGGTGTTGATACTGTCTTTGGTTATCCCGGTGGTTATGTCATTGACATTTACGATGAATTATATAAACACGCGGATAAAATCACTCATATACTACCTGCGCATGAGCAAGGGGCGGCTCATGCGGCAGATGCGTATGCGAGGGTTTCGGGAAAAGCCGGTGTTGTTATCGCGACAGGCGGACCTGGTGCTACGAATTTGATTACCGGTATTGCAAATGCGTATCTTGATTCTGTTCCTGTTGTTTTTATTACAGGGAATGTTGCGATTAATATGCTTGGTCAGGATTCTTTTCAGGATATAGATATTGCAGGTGTTACGCTTCCGATTGTAAAACACAGTTATGTTGTACGAAATGTAAATCAACTGCAGAATATAATACGTGAAGCATTCAGGCTCGCTGCCACAGACAGGAAAGGTCCGGTTCATATAGATATACCCAAGAGTATTCAGCATGATAAGGCTGAACAAGACAAGGGGACAGGTACACTGTCTTGTAATCGCCCAAGACAGTGTACCTGTCCCCCTGTCTTCGACGAAATCGAAGCAGTCTGCGACCTTATCAAATCAAGTGAGCGTCCTTATATTTACTGCGGCGGCGGTGTGACTGCTACCGATACGGGCAATCTTGTTATACAACTGTCGCGGCGGATACACGCACCGGTTGGTTTGAGTATGATGGGAATCGGTTCTATCCCCTCTTCGTTTGAGTTAAATCTTGGCATGAGCGGTATGCATGGCAGGTATGCATCTATTGCAGCCAAGTCCGAAGCCGATTTAATCATTGCACTCGGTGTGCGCTTTTCTGACCGCGCGGGTGGTAATGCCAAAGAATACGCGGATAATACTGCTGTGATACATGTAGACATTGACGCCGCAGAGCTGGGAAAGAACATTAAGCCGGATATCAGTATCAATGGTGACTTGAAAATAATTCTACCGGAACTGCTGGAAAGAGTCGATGCAGTATCAAATACAAAGTGGCTTGAAAGAGTAAAAGAGCTGAGAGAAAAAGATACCTTTTCGCCGGGTGAAGAGTTCACTCCGCAAAACATTATTGCCTGTGTAAATGAACACTACGATGATGACACGGTTATAACAACAGATGTAGGGCAACACCAAATGTGGGTAGCGCAGTATTATAAGTTTGAAAAGCCACGTAAGTTTATTTCGTCGGGCGGTCTGGGTGCTATGGGCTATGGTCTCGGAGCTGCAGTAGGGGCTTCAATAGCAAGAGGGCGAAAAAGAGTTGTTCTATTTACGGGAGACGGCAGTTTTGGAATGAACCTCCCGGAGCTAGCGACAGCAGTAACGCAGAAACTCCCTATAACAATCATTTTATTAAACAATAACTCCCTTGGTATGGTTCGCCAACTTCAAACACTCTTCTTTGACAAGCGGTACTCAAACACACTGCTCGACCGCAAAACCGACTTTCCTGCTGTTGCAAGAGCTTTTGGTGCAGCCGGGTTCAGTGCTGACAGTATTGCACAGCTTAGATTGGCTTTGAATGAGATACCGAAGGAGTTGCCATGCTTGATAGAGTGTAAGATAGATATAGATGAAAAAGTATTGCCAATGATACCTGTTGGCGGTACAATTGAAGATGTGATACTTGATTAGAAAGGCATGGCTATTATAATGATCGAGAAATTCATAGTAGGCATAATTGTTTCGAATCACTTCGGTGTCCTCAATCGTATTGCGGGACTTTACGCTAAGCGTGGTTATAATATTGATAGTCTTGCTGTCGGGGAGACTGAAAATCCTGCTTATTCGCGAATGACGATTGTGTCGACCGGGGATGAATATATGAGGAGTCAGGTTCTTAAGCAACTTGAAAAATTGCACGATGTCAAGATGGTTGTTTTGCTTGATAATAAAAGTTCCGTTTCAATCGAGCATATGCTTATAAAGCTGAAGCTTGGTGAGGAAGGCAAAGCAACAATCAGCGATCTTATTAATGATTACGGCGGAAATGTCATGGACTTCGGGGCGGATTTTATCACCGCAGAAATATCGGGTAGCTCTGAAAAGATAGAGCGTTTTATTAGTGCCGCACGTGAAGTCGGCATTCTTGAAGTGTGCCGGTCCGGTTTAATTTCAATGAAACAAGGCGCAGATGATGTTTTTTGCGTTAAATAAACAAAGAATTTCGTATTTCGTTGCCAATTAATGATTAGTATGATAGATTGTCTTTAAGTAAATCAATAAAGAGCGAGGTGGATGGTCAGTGAGTAATTCGATTCAAACAAACAGAGCCAAAAATACAGACGAAATAAGTGCGCTTGAGTTAATGGAATTTACTATGGCAGGCGATTCTTTCGGCATAAATGTTGCCAAGGTCACGGAGATTATGCGTTACTCGCCGATAACTCCCATGACTTTGTCACATCCCTGTATTGACGGCGTATTCAAGCCGCGCGGCAAGCTCATTACTGTAATTAATCTTCCTCGCTATATGGCTCTTCCGGAAAGCGAAGATCCTTCGTATGACATGTTTATGCTGACAAACTTTGACAATATTAATGCTGCATTTCTCGTTCACACTGTCGAAGGTATGCACAGAATAAGCTGGAGCAATGTTGAAAAGCCTTCATCAATTGTTTACGGGAGCAATGATAGTGTTGTAACGGGAACAACAAAAATTGGCGATAAAATCATAACTATTATTGACTTTGAAAAGGTTCTTTACGATATTAATCCCGATACGGGCCTGCAGGTTTCCGAAATTCATAATCTCGGTCAGCGGCATGGTACAAATAAACCGATTGTTGTTGTCGAGGACTCTGTATTTTTAAGAAGGATGCTCATAGATTCATTGGAGGTTGCGGGTTATACAAATATAACATCATTTGATAATGGTCAGTCCGCATGGGATTACTTCATGAAATGCCGCAGCGAGTGTCTGGCGAATATAACCCCCGTAGAGAATAAGATTTCAATTATCATAACCGATATTGAGATGCCGAGAATGGATGGTCATCACTTGACTAAGCTGGTAAAGAGTGATGAAATCCTTACAAAGGTCCCTGTTATTGTTTTCTCAAGCTTGATTGACGAAGCTCAGAAGCAACAGGGCGATAAATTAGGCGTCAGCGCCCATCTGTCAAAGCCTCAGATCGGCAAGCTTGTTCAAACTTTAGATCAATTTATTTTGTAATACGGTTACTTATGATTTTCTTTCTCCAATATACTTTTTGCAATACCTTGTGCGTCAAGCTTGTATAATGACATCAGTTCGTCCAGGCTTGCGGAAGGTATGATATTGTTTCCTAAATTTAATGCTATTATTTTCCCTTCAAAGCCGGTTTCCGGTAACTCCAATGCCAGTTTGGAGGCGAGACTTCCGCTTGTGACACATTCCTCCACGATATACAATGACTTTACATTGCTTGTTAGTTCAAGCAGTTTTTTTGTATTAAACGGGTGTATTTGCGTTAACTTTATAACAGATGCGTTTATACCTTCGTTGTCAAGCAGTTTTGCGGCTTCTACAGCGTTTTCAACTAATCTGCCGTATGCAAGTATAACTATATCGCTGCCTGTTTTTACCATCATCGGGTCAAAATAAGACCCCTCCGATGGATATTTGCCGTTTCCTGCTTTCGGATATCTTATTGCGACAGGACCGGTAAGCTTATGTACTGCATAATCGAGCATTTCTTCAAGCTCGGATGCAGCGGATGGACAGAGAATTGTCATGTTCGGCATTTGCATAAAGATGCCTATGTCATAAATACCTTGATGTGTTTGTCCGTCGTCGGGCACAAGTCCCGCGCGATCAATTGCAAATATGACATGGAGGTTTGGCAGACAGACATCATGAAAAAGCATATCGTATGCTCGTTGGATAAATGTAGAATACACTGCGCAAACCGGAATCATTCCTTGTTTGGCAAGCCCTCCTGCCATGGTTACGGCATGACCCTCCGCTATTCCTACATCATAAAATTTCTTTTCATGCATATACGCAAACTCATCGAGACCGGTGCCGGTTTGCATCGCTGCCGTTATTGCACAAATGCGTTTGTCTTTCTTTCCCATTTGCACAAGCTTTTTGCCGAAAACCGATGCAAAGGTCTGTGGTGATGATTCGAGTGATTCTCCATTATTAATATTAAATTCCGATACGCCATGATAAACTTCCGGGCTTTCCTCCGCAAATTTATAACCTTTACCCTTTGTTGTAGTAAGGTGTATCAGAGTTGGTTTTGATATTTCTTTTGCTATTTTAAGAAGCTTGCAGACCTCTTTTATATTATGTCCGTCGGCGGGTCCTAAGTAGACAAAGCCCATGTTTTCAAACATACTGGAGGGCAGCAATGCAACCTTTACTCCGGATTTTACTCTGCGCAGCGACTTGTCGATTTTTTTGCCGACAAACGGCAGCTTTGCAATAGTTTTACGGTAAAACTTCTTAAAGCTTAAATAGTACGGACGTACACGAAGCCGTGCTAAGTGTCTTGATAAGCCTCCGACATTTTCCGTTATTGACATTTCATTATCGTTGAGTATTACGATTAGAGGCTCTCCGCTTTGCCCAGCATCCGATAGGCCTTCATAAGCCAGTCCGCCTGTTAGTGCTCCGTCGCCGATAATTGCGATTACCGAATAATCATGGTTAAGGATTGTGCGTGCTCTTGCCATACCGAGAGCGATAGATACCGATGTTGACGCGTGACCGCTTAAAAACGCGTCATGTTCGCTTTCCAGGGGATTTGGAAAGCCCGTGACTCCGCCCGAGCTCCTAAAATTGGCAAAGCCTTCCCTTCTGCCTGTCAGGATTTTATGTGCGTAACACTGATGGCCGACATCGAAAATTAATCTGTCCACCGCTGTGTCAAAGACGTTATGTACCGCTACAGTAATTTCTACGACCCCGAGGTTTGAAGCGAGATGCCCTCCTGTTTTTGATACATTGGACAACAGGAAGCTTCGCAAATCTTCACATAGCTTGTAAAGTTCCGCGATACTTTTGTTTTTTATATCTCCGGGTGAGTTAAGCTTATCTAAAACATCCATAAATACTTCACGATTGCGGCTTCAGCACGCATGGCAGCAGATTTATCCGTTTTGCAATCATTTTCCTTATAAACCTTTGATTCTTTGAAGCTTATTTTGTGAGGCTTTGCCTCACCGGCGAGGTTTATGCTTCATCAGCAAGGTTCATTATCCTACAAAGACAATGAAATGTCAACTTACCGAAAAAAAGCGGCTGATGATTACATCAACCGCAACTGGCACGCTTAACGCTACCATTTTGCTACTCTTAATTCAACTTGCCTGTCTCAGAATACAATCGACCTTGTAGTGAATACCTCTACTCTTTGTCGAATATTCAAGACATACGGGCTCGTTTATGTATTTGAAAAATATGTCTATGGTGATTCTTGTATAATAGAACCCTGTCGATGATTTCTGAATACAACTCCGGCGTGGCTTCCTCTTGGTTCGCAATCTTCCTCATGGCTTCTAGTGTGCTAGAAATGTTGTTCATTGCATTTTCAACGATATTGTTTTGCTCATTGATTTCCGCAACCCTGCATTTTAACCCTACGATTTCTTTGTTGTACTTTTCATTCATCAGTCGCATTTCATCTTCATCAATCTTGCCATCAAGACACCAGTCAAGCGCTTTTGCTTTCTTTTCGGTAATGCGGACTATTCTGTCCTGTAAGGGTTTTATGTTTTCAACATCGTTGTCAACGCATGAGCCTACAATATCAGCGTAAAGATTATCAATGAAATCATCATCCAAGATATGCAGATGGTTAAGCGAAACTCCGAATCCTTGTCTTTAGTGTCTATGTTGTCGTTGATAAAGATTACACGGACATTATGAGTCATAAGCTCTCTTGTGTGCTGTAAAGTGTCTACTGTGTTTCTGGCGAATCTTGAAACTTCTTTGGTTACTATAAGGTCAATACCTCCGGCAATTGCGTTTGATATCATATTATTAAACTGTACACGCTTTGCCGTAGATGTGCCGGAAGTGCCTTCATCCGCATAAACCTTTACTAATTGCCAAGACGGGTCTCTGTCAATGTACTCACTAAAATACTTCTTTTGGTTTTCAAGTGAGTTTTTCTGGTCATCGCTATCTGTGGAAACACGGCAGTATGCCGCTACTCTTGTAGTCATCTCATCTTCTCCTTTCAATAAGACGGCTGACTATTGCCCCACATAAGTTATGCAAATATTATACCATACACAGGGGCAACAATCAACTGCAATTACTTGCTTTATTTCGATTTCTTGTTATATTTTCGCATGAGATTCCGGTACTGAATATCGGTTAGTTTGCGGTCTTTGTATAGCTGCTTTATGATTCCGATTTTAACTGTGTATTGCAGCCTGCTCCTCTTTTCACTTTTGGTCATGGGTCAATACTCCTCATCGTTTTATTGAGAGAGATATTTTTCCCCTCTATTACTAATCAGGTTTTTAAGGCAAAAAGTACGGGTTTTTTGAAAAATATTTTTCTAAATTCGCAATAGTGCAAATTTACCCCTCTATACCTAAACAGTCGAAAAATACGTTTTTTCCAATTTTCTGGAACTTGTTTGCGAATTGTTCATAATCTGTATCACTTTTTTATGAGTCTACGCAACGCAAAAAGCCGAGAGTTTGCGCTTTATCCTCTCGGCTTGCGATGCACTTGCCTTGTCAATGGAAGTGTGGAGATTTTTATTTTTGTCTGCCGATAACATTTTTCAATGACGTGGACAAAAATCAGACAAAAATAAAAATACTACCGACATTGACAACGATATGTCAGTATAATATTGCAAGGGACAAGGCAGACCAAAAGTCTGCGTTGTCCTTGGTGACTGATTGCTGTCCTGTTGATTGCAATTAAGTTGTAGTCCTGTTGCAATAGAATAGATGTATATTTATTTTACCCCTTGCGGTTACGCAAATTGAACCGTGCAATTGATTTTATTTGATTGCAATTAAGTTGCAACGAAGTGACCCCAAATTCCAGAAGCAGCTTAATACACAGTATACATTTTTATTAAGGTGTGTTAAACTTCATTCTACAAAGTTTTACTTGTCGGAGGATATTCTGTTGGAAAAGAAATATAGAGATATTATCGCAAAGGAATTTCGTGATTGTGTTCTCAATACAATCAAACGGCTCGACAATGCGGAAACCAACAGACCTTTTCATGCTGCACTTCTATCTGATGAAGCTCTATTTTGGAGTAGATTCGAGCGTTCTTTTTCTACGAGTTTTGGGCAGCGCGTAATTGAAGAAATATCAAAAGTTGTTGCGTTAGCAGGCGGTGCATCTGATGCGTGCAGACAAAAGGAAACGCTCGTGGTACTTGATAAAGCGGTTGATAATGCGATTGTTACGAATATAGTAAAATTAAGAGCGGCGAGCAAGCAGAAATGGGGAGAAACAGTTAATGAGTTAACGCTTGTATATCAAAGAAACGAGTTTGTTGAGCATAGAATTATATCTGATTTATGGTGGTTTAAAGATGATATAAACCATTATATGAGTATAAAGACAGTCAAACCAAATATTGATCAAACTGCTGTTGCAAAACAGGATTTATTAAGATTAACAATGGCAGAACCTTCTTGCAAGGCGTATTTTGGGCTTTACTACAACCCCTACGGTGAAGAACGCTCATCGTATGCCCATAGTCCGCCCATGGGGATTTTTGATTTTCATAATGATAGCTCTGTGCTAATTGGTCGTGATTATTGGGACACGCTCGGAGGTACCGGGTGCTACGATATTGTTCTTGATATAGCACGAGAAGTAGGTGCGGAAACACGCGAAATTGTTGAAAATCTAAGATAAAAACCGCCGTCCGTTCTACTAACAAAACGGGCGTTAGTTTTACTATGAAGAAAATAATGAGAGTTGCTGTGTTTCAAATGAACTCATAAAAATTTTTCTAGTTTGCTTTTCCCAAGATATATCATCTGTATTTTTGTATCGTGAGTATGGAAAGCCGATAAAATTTGATGTTTTTTCACCCTCCATGTGTGCAATTATTGCTTTTGCTATTGCTATACCTAGTGCAATAGGTACAGCGTTTCCGATTTGTTTATACTGATCGATAAGTGACCCGCATATCTCCCATGCCGGGGGAAACTCCTGTATTAGCTTATACTCTTGTA
>Ga0123353_10000256_pt1 | contig 67179 bp, 71 predicted proteins | sample TergutLab28metaG_3_FD_92763 | JGI IMG/M metagenome (GOLD analysis project Ga0123353, IMG submission 92763) | Labiotermes labralis P3 segment gut microbial communities from Petit-Saut dam, French Guiana - Lab288 P3 | ecosystem: Host-associated > Arthropoda: Insects > Digestive system > Gut ... | reverse complement strand
CAACGACATCTTCACCATGCTGAACAACGCGGACATTAAATTTGGAAATATTATTGATGAAGACGGGGACGAAGTCGAGCTCACCCATGGAAAATACATCGGTTTTATGGAGAGTCACGACAGGTGTGTCCGTAAAGATGCTTTCACGCAGATGTATTCCGCTTATCAAAAACAGATAAACACCATTGCGGCTGCATATAATTACAATACGAAGACAGATATTGTATCTGCGAGAATCAGAAAATATGATTCTTTTCTACATGCGGCGCTCGCGGGTGATAATATCCCTTTGTCTGTTTATGATAACTTGATTGATGTGGTTAATTTAAATCTTAATACGCTGCATAGATATATGGACTTGCGAAAAAAGCTATTAAAAGTCGATGAGCTTCACATGTATGACGTCTACGTACCACTGATAAAGCTCCCCCAAAAAGAGGTTCCGTATGAAGAAGCGCTGGATATGATGCGATCGGGGCTTGAAGTCCTTGGTGAAGATTACCTGTCCAGAATGAACAAAGGACTGGCAGACGGCTGGGTTGACGTTTACGAAAATGAAGGAAAGACCAGCGGCGCATACAGTTTTGGGAGCTACGACAGCATGCCGTACATTCTTCTCAACCATACCAATAAACTAAAAGATGTCTTTACCATCGTCCATGAAATGGGGCATTCCATGCATTCCAATTATACGAGAGAAGCTCAGCCGTTTACGTATGGAGGGCATTCGATTTTTACTGCGGAAGTCGCCTCAACTGTTAACGAATCATTGCTTATAAAGCACCTGCTTAAAACCGAAAAAGACGTTGAAATGCAAAAATATCTTCTAAATTTTTATATTGAAGAATTCCGCACCACGCTGTTCCGCCAGACGATGTTCGCCGAATTTGAGAAATTAACGCATCAAGCTGTTGCTGACGGCGAAGCTTTAACGTCCGAATGGCTGTGCGATGAATATGGGAAATTGAATCAAAAGTATTTCGGGGAGGCTGTCTGTGAATGCGATGAAATCCGATTTGAATGGGCAAGGATTCCGCATTTTTACAATGCATTCTATGTTTACAAATACGCGACCGGTTTTTCGGCAGCAGCGGCTATTTCAGAAAAAATCTTAACCGAAGGTGTAAAAGCCAGGGATCAGTACATTGAATTCCTGAAATCGGGTGAAAGCGATCATCCGATTGAGCTCCTTAAAATTGCGGGTGTAGACATGAGCAAACCGGATCCGATTGAAAGCGCGATGAAAACATTTAAAAACTTGGTTGATGAACTTGAAAAAATCGTGTAATATCTTAGATATGAGAGTTATATCGATTTTTACAAATGATACAGCAATATCCAGAGAAACCAAGCGGCAGCTCGTCTCGAAATTGGAAAACAGTGGTTTTCACACAGAAGACTTTTTTTCCGAACATTCGGAGCTGATTATTTGTGTTGGCGGAGACGGCGCGTTTCTTAAAGCGATTCACAAATGCAATTTTCCTGCCACTCCATTTATAGGGATTAATACCGGGCATTTAGGCTTTTTTCAAGAGATATCACCCGACGAGCTTGATATCTTTATTGAGAACTATAAGCAGGGGAAATATCGGCTTCAGCCGCTTTCTACGGTGAAGGCAACCGTTACAGCGGATGGTAAAACGATTGAACATGTCGGTTTAAATGAAATCGTCATTAAAAGCAGCGGATCCCGTTCGATCCATCTGAATATTTCAATTGGCGGCAGCTTTATTGAACGGTTCAGCGGCGACGGCATTCTAGTGGCAACACCGGCCGGCAGCACGGCTTATAACTATTCTCTCGGCGGCAGTATCGTAGACCCCCGCTTAAACCTGCTGCAAGTTACACCGATCGCTCCGATTAATACGACGGCATACCGTTCCTTTACGTCCAGCATCCTGCTGCCTTCGGATTTGTCTTTTGGAGTTATTCCGGAATGCGGCCGAGAATATTCTTTCATACTCGTTACTGACGGAATTGAATATAGGTATGAGAAGATGGAATGGATCGACATCAACTTTGCGAAACCTGTGATAAACCTGCTTCGTTTTGAATCGTATGATTTTTGGAATAAAGTAAAAACAAAATTTTTAGACGATCGAGTGGAGATCTTATGAGTAAATTTAGTTATCAAATCGCACATGATGATAAAGAGCGCCCCGTGAAGGAGCTCTTGCGGCGCCATTTCACTTTTTCTTCGAGAATGATGACACGGCTTAAACAAAATGGCGGCATTCTTCTAAACGGGCAGCCGGTTAAGCTTCATATCATACCAAAAGCCGGAGATGTCATTACGATCAATTTACCCGATGAAAAAAGCCATTTTCAGCCTCAGCCGGTACCGGTCATCCCTGTATATGAGGATGAGGATCTGTTGATTGTTGACAAACTGCCCGGGTATGTTGTGCATCCCACCAAGGGGCATAAGGAATATACCATGGCCAACGGTATCGCGCAATACATGCTTGACACAAATCAAAGCTTTAAAATACGTTTTATAAACCGTCTGGACATGGATACGTCCGGATTGCTTTTTATTGCGAAAAACGCGCATTGTCAGAAAGAAATCATCAAACAGATGAATGAAAACAGAACCACAAAAAAATATCTTGCCATCGTCTGCGGCATCATAAGCGAAAATACCGGAACGATCGATCTGCCGATTGGAAAGCCGAATCCAGAGGGAGCGGCGCGAAGCGTCATAGAAAGCGGATATCCTTCCAAAACACATTACACCGTTATTCAAAGATTTGAAAAGGGCTTTAGTCTGGTGGAGCTTCTCCTTGAAACAGGCCGGACACATCAGATTCGTGTTCACATGTCTCATATTGGCCATCCCATCGTTGGCGATCCTCTTTACGGAGAAGAAAACCACGGTCTCATTAAGAGACAAGCGCTCCATGCGGCGGAACTTTCCTTTTATCACCCGCTCACAGGAAAATTCACACAGGCCAAAGCACAAATGCCTGCCGACATGCAGAAACTGGTTACAATCATTCAATGACCTCGACTGTAAGGATATCTTTTACCATATCCACATCTGACCTTGTAGCGACATACCTTTGGCCTCTTTTTTGTCTCGTCTCCCTGCCTTTACCCGTAATCAACACGATTGTTTCATCATCGGCCGTTTCAATGGCCTGCTTGATCGCCTTCTCCCGATCGACAATGATCTCACAATCGCAGTTTTGTTTCTTCACGTGTCCGGCAATTTCCTCACAAATCTTCATCAGCGGTTCTTCGCCTGCATCTTCTTCTGTAATGAACACTTTATTCGAATATTTACCTGCGATCTCACCCAATTCCCTCCTTCTGCCAAACGCCTTTTTCCCGGGACATCCGAATACGATGGAAATTTTCTTTCCCGGAAATTCCTTTTGCATCGACGAAAAAAGAGATTCAAAGCTCATTTTATTATGAGCGTAATCGACGATGACATTTAAATTCCTGTCTTTGCTCGTGTAGATTTCCATCCTTCCGCTGACCCGCGCTTTTTTGAGTCCCGAAGCGATATACTCCAGCGGAATATTTAAAGCATAGCAGATCGAGATGGCGGCGAGTGCGTTTTGGACATTAAACAGGCCGTGCATGGTTATCTTAAACGCTCTGTCAAAGCTGTCCGATTTTACGTTAAACGTGATGTCATTGCGGTTTACGATAATGTTGTATCCGTAAATATCAGCTTGCGGTGTAAGTCCAAATGTGATGACTCTTGGAGTATTAGCCCTCGCCATAGCCAGGATTTCTTCTATACAATCGCTATTCAAATTAACACACGCAACTTTACACTGTTTGAAAAGAAGGAGTTTTGAATGTAAATAATCATTAAAATCGGAATGTTCAATTTCGCTGATATGGTCCTCGCCCATGTTCAAAAAACAGCCAACATCAAACGTGATGCCTAAAGTCCTGTCATATTTTAATGCCTGACTCGATACTTCCATGGTTAAATAATCAATGTTGCTGCTGACCGCGTTGTTAAAATGTCGATGCAGGCTCAGCGCCTCCGGCGTCGTAAGATGGGATTCTTCATTAATGACGCCGTCATAATTATCGATTCCGGAAATAATTGCGCTTTTCGGTTTCCTGCAGCTTTTTAAATAATCATCCAGAATTGTTTTAACAAAGTAAGTTGTCGTTGATTTGCCTTTTGTTCCGGTTAATCCTGTGAGATAAAGCTGTTTCCAAACCTGATTGTAATAAAAATCCGCGATATAGGCCATCGCTTTTCTGATATCACTTACGATGATAGAGGGAGTGTCAGGAGCCACAGATTGGTATGACTGCTCCGATACATAGACAAAAGCACCTTTGCTGACCGCGTCTTTTAAATAGTTAGGTGAAAAGTGGTTGCCTTTGCAGATAAATAATGTATATTTTTTAACATCCGTTGAATCAAAAGAAATATATCTTACCGCCTTTTCGAGCGCGGCGGAATCTGCATTGTATTCGGAAAGAATGCCATTATCCCGTAAAAGGGAAATGTATTCAACCAAACTATGAACTCGCTTTTCCATCAATTATCCTCTTCTCTTTTAGCATATTTTCGATATTTTATAAAATGCCCCATCTGTGATTTAAACAAACGCAGCCTTCGTAAAAATCCAAAATCTCGACGATAAAACAACGGATTTACGAATTTCCCCGCGCGGATGAGTTTTCGCATTTGCTTTCTATACTCGTCTGGTTTTATATAATCAAAGGCCACCTTTTTAGGCACGACCAGCCAAAGGGTCTCTTCCGTTACCGTCTTGTACGTCAATTCTTTCTGATCAATATAGTCTTCAACCAGATACTCCGCTATGTTCGCACCTGCGTTTGTCACATAGTAATTGCTTCTTCCCTGTCTGGTGTTGATTTCAAAAACCCTATACTTTCCATCTCGCTGGTCATATTTAATATCGAAATTTGAAAACCCGATAAAATGAATCTCTTCAAGCAGTTTTTTGAAACATGTTTCAAGCGCCTCATTGTGCTGGGTAATGATGACAGCGTGATTTCCGATTCCGTGCGGCGTATGTTCCTCGAGCAATACATGACCCAGGCACATCATCTTTACCTTTCCATCCTTGTCCGAATAATTCGTCAAAACACGCATATATGTGTCATCCCCTGGAATAAAGTCCTGAATGATGATAGAATCGTCATACCCTGAACTGTAAATGTCATCCAGGATATTCTCCAGGCTCGCCCTGTCTTCTGCTTTATATACTTTTTTTTGCGTTTTAAACGGATGATTCCAGTATTCGATCCCATTCGCCGGTTTGATAATAAATGGCGCTGAAAACGGCAATATAAAATCGCTTTGCATGTCTTTTCGATGGACAAATGTGTTTGGATAATCAATGCCCATTTTCTCACACAACTTATAGAATTCTTCTTTATGAATCAATTCGTTCATTAAATCAGTCTGAATGTACGGAGTGATGACATTCCCTGGAAGGTTGTCCAAATTTTCACTAATCAAATGGACGTAATTATCTCCACAGCCAATCAAAATTACCTTTTTATCTTGATGAAGCGCGGCAAACCCTGTGACCAATTCCACAAAGACTTCTGGATCATCGGCTTTCGGGTTTGCCGTGTAATGAATCATTTTACTCCCCACACAGGGACCTGTATTGAATTTTCCATACGCGTAACTTGTCACCTCGTATGCTTCATGAAAAGCCCGCGCGACACTGTATACATTAATATCCCCCGCAAAAAGCAAGGGTATAAAATCCGTCCTCAATCCTATTCTCCTTCGTTTATCCTTAGCAATCGATTGATCATCGATACCTTCCCCTATTATAATACGTTTTACTGTATTTTAGCAATAATTTCATCCCTGAGGATATCTATTTTTTTGAAATCCATATTCGGTATATAAAAACGTGTTTCGAGTTTATCATGTTCCTGTTTTGCGTTTTTTATACAGGCTACGCCTTCATTCAGCATTTCCGTCATTTGATGAAGCATGCGATTCAGTAATTCTCTGGAAGGCTCTATTTTGTTCCAGGATATGATGTCATTAATGTCGATCAGTACCGTATCCATATTGATTTCCCAAAGTTCAAGATCATGAAATTGATTCAGGCTTATGAGCGCGATTCCCATTTCCGGTAAAATGATGTGTTCAAGCTTGGTTTGCGGTTTCATGGAGCAATAGTATTCCTCTACATCAATTCCTCTGAAAATCGCACTCTCGGAAAAAATGTTTAGCAATTTTTCATTACTCACTCCGATTGGTGAACTGATCAAATAAACTTTGTTACATTCCGCAATTAAACTTTTTAGCTGATTTACGATTCCATTCGGCGTAATTGCGCTTGCGAAAAATTTTTTGAGTCGGCCCGGTTTTAAACAAATTTCGCGATACGAGAGTTCATCTCCCACTATTTGGGCCGCCAGTTTATAGACTTCAGCGTTTTCAACTGCGTCTTTGTAGACTTCTGACATGTTATCGTAAAGATTTCCGGCTGCCGCCAAATAGTGATAGGCATGGGCAAACCATTTTTTAACCCGAAGATTGTTCTCGATGACCTCGCTTTTGTTTTGCCTTAGGCTTTCCTCATTCCAAAATTCACCCAGATGGATGATGCTGTCTACCGCTCCTGGATTTACCGGATCAACAACATGAGGGGCGGTCGCGTCAATCAACGCGACTTTTCTATTTTTTAATACGATTCCATCCAGCGACTCATTGTCGGCAGAACAATGCAGGAAATCAATGTCTTCTCCTTTTTCAAAAAAATCTTGCCCAATTTTTTTCATAAAAGTAGATTTGCCGACACCCGGTCCGCCTTTTATGCAGTAAATGCGATTGGCTTCCTGTTGACCTAATATGTAATGATAATAAGAAAAAAATCCTTCGGACGTATTATTCCCCGGGAAAATGTGTCTTTCTTTCGATGCCATAGATATCTCCCTTCCATCGCCTTATCATCGATCTTACCTATTATATGCAAAACCTCAGGATAATGTGATATCCTGAGGTTTATTCGAATTGTTTTTTCGTCTTGTTCTTCGTCTTTCCAGAGCTGCCCGTTAGCTTTTAGCGCCTGCAACTTCGCTATAGTTCATGATTTTATTGATGCAGTCGATGTAATTGTCGCTGGCATTGCAGCAAACCAAACCAGTCGTTACCTTGATATCCAGCTTTTCATCTCCAGCCGAAAAGCCCGCGTATTGCATTTTGCCCTTAAAGTTCTCAAGTGCCTTCAGTACGCCTTTTTCCTCCGTATCATTCAAAATAACCACAAAAGTTTCTCTTCCCCATCTTGAGGTGACATCCGCACTACGGAAACCTTTGAGCATAACTTGGGCAAATTGCTTTAATACGTCGTCACCGATTTCGTGTCCATACGTTTCATTGATCTCTTTGAAATGGTCTATATCGATCGCTGCGATAAAAGTGCGCTCGCGTTTGGCGATGTCTTCCCAGAAAAGATTCGTCAAAACATTTTCAATATATCTTCGATTCCACATCTTCGTAAGCGGATCTCTGTTTGCCTCGTCCGAAAGATTCGCAATTTTACTTTGATAGCGCCGCTGATTAAACATACTGCTAAAATTGATGATTTCTGCGCTTAAAACTCCGCTGAACATGGCCAGGGAGATATTGACTATGTTCATCACATACACCCAGGAGCCTGCATAATTCGGCTCGAATTGCGTCGGTATGTAAAGGCAAAGGAGCATCATAGCAAAGAAAAAGATCACATAAAGCCGTCTTATGCCTCTGGGGAATTTTTCATACATAATAAAAACCGGAATGATGAGTGCCATTAAAAACCATTGAGCGCCGATGTCCCATCCAAATAAGTAGATGGATACTACGGCGTAAAGGGACGGCAGTATGACAAAAAGAAACCCTGTTGGCTGGCTGAAACGATGGCGGTTCAGTGTAATGATCAGCAGATAGCAGGCAATGCAGAACAAATTGACCGGTAATATGGCGTATGTACCGACGTATAAAAAAAAGCATATGAAAAAAATATGAAAAAGTGAAAAAATTATGCTCAGTGTAGATATGCCGATCCGGTAGATTATCTCGCTTTTTCCAATATTTTTTCCAATGTCCCGGAAAAGGAGCCGTGCTAAGAACAACATATTAATTCCTCCTTTTTCATTAATTATTCGGATGTATTCTCAATAATTTCCGCAGAAGTTTGGTAGACTCCCGGCCTTAAATTGCCCTTCAGCATTTCATAAAATCCGGTTTTTGCCGCCATAATATAAGCGTCGACCCACAAATATGGGATGTATGAAATCATCATTGAAATCTGGAAAGTTGGCGAAACTACAATTTCATTCATCATTTGCATTATCATTTGAGATGTCATCGCGCTTAAAGGGAATTCGCTTATGATCGCCTGGGTTTGATAAGCGGATAAAATCCCAGCCGGTATAGACGCAAGCACAAACCATCCGATAAAACTTAAATACAGAAGAAATAGTTTCCAAACATTTCCATTCATGAGCTGTTTGCTCATTGCTATGCTATCCAAAACACCTACTTCAGGATGATCCGTCAAAATGTAAAATGCCTGGCTGTAACGCAAATAGGCGATCATAGCCGGTACGAACGATAAGATTGCCAGCGGAAATAAAACAGGAACGAAAGAGACTGCTAAAATAGCCGGAATACAAATAAGCATCCAGAAAAAAATAAAGATACAGATCAGCAAATAGGTCCCCAATGACTTTCCAAAACGCTCAAATCCATAAAAAATCTGAGACGCTCGAGCTTCCTGTCTCCTAAAATAATTTAGCGCAAAAATAGAGTAACCTAACATGAAAGGCCCCGTCACCAGCAATGAATATAGCCAGCTAAAAGATCCTAAAGAAGTAATAGACAGGATTGTTTGTGGAAGCATGGTGGCGCAGTAATAGACAAGCATGGCAGCGAGCGCCTGTTTCCACCTGCCTCTAAGCGCTTCTCTTCCCAATGTTCTAAGCGTACTGCATCTTTCTGTTATAATAAATTGATTCATATCATTCCCCCCAACTCAATATGCTATTATTATATAAATAATTCCAGTATTATTCAATCCATTATTCGAATTTTTATGATATACTATTCAAAACAATCAATTAATAGGTGCGAAAAATGCAAAAATGTTACATCATTACGGCTTATATCGAAGGAGCTCTATCACAAATCATTTCTCCAGATGAATCCGACTTCATTATCTGCGCCGACGGAGGGTATAAAAAAGCAATTTTTTATAATTTAAAACCAAATATTGTTATCGGCGATTTTGATTCCTATCAAAAAAAGGCTCCGCATGATGAGGATACCACCTTTCTTCGTTATCCGGCTGAGAAGGATGAATCGGACACTTTCCTGTGTGTTGAATATGCGATACAGCAAGGTTTTGATGAAATTATTATTGCCGGGGGAATCGGCGGGCGCCTGGATCATACTTTTTCCAACCTTCAAATTCTTGCGCGTTTTGCTGAAAAAGTGAAAAAGATTACGATGCTTGATGAAAAAAATTTCGTAACACTTTTGGAAAACGGCCGACTGACGATTCCGAAAAGAGAGGGCTGGTGTGTTTCCATATTTTCCCTTTCAGACGTATCCTACGGCGTTACCACCGAAGGTTTGTTTTATCCATTACGGGACGCCACACTTTGGAACACATACCCCCTCGGCCTTAGCAATGTTTTTTGTGAGGATATAGCCTGGGTGGAGGTAAAATCGGGAAAACTTCTGGTCATACTTTCCAAAGATTAAATCCTAATTTATCCTAATTTTTGAAGCGGTTGATTATAAGCCCTAAAGATGGTATGATATGATATCAGCAAAGAAAGGAATATAGATCATGTATGATAATCTGAAGTATGAATTAAAAGGCGATATCGCTTACATAACCATCAATCGTCCCGAGGTTTTAAACGCTTTGAGCAGTGATATATTAGACGAACTCTACGCCTCATTCAATGACGCGTCAAACGATATTGAAGTAAGGGCGATTATTTTAACCGGAGAGGGAAAAGCTTTTGTCGCAGGCGCTGACATTGCTGAAATGCATGGCTTAAGTGTCCAAGAAGGGAAAGCAATGATGGCAAAAGGCCATACCGTCATGAATTTTATCGAATCCTTGAACAAGCCGGTTATCGCAGCAGTCAATGGTTTCGCCCTTGGAGGCGGATGCGAACTGGCTATGGCCTGTGATATCCGCATAGCTTCAGAAAAAGCGAAATTCGGCCAGCCGGAAGTCAATCTCGGTATCATTCCAGGATTCGGTGGGACACAGCGTCTGCCTCGTCTTGTGGGAAAAGGAATGGGCAAATATTTGATTATGACTGCGGAAATGATTAGTGCTGATGAAGCATACAGAATCGGCCTTGTGGAAAAAGTTGTCCCTGCAGAGGAATTGATGGGCGCGGCAGAAAAAGTTGCTAAAACGATTATCCGTAAAGCGCCAATCGCAATCACAACCGCGAAACAGACCATCAACACCGGATACAACCTGGATATCGTAACAGCAAGCCAGCTTGAGATCGAATCATTCGTAACGCCGTTCGCTTCTGATGACCGCAAAGAAGGTATGGGCGCATTTCTTGAAAAAAGGCCTGCCGTTTTTCAAAATAAATAAATTTGTAAATAGCTCTGTCATTGCGGCAGGGCTATTTTAAATGATAGGATAATCTCTTCCACGATCTGTTCTACATCTTTCTTTTCTCCATCAATCGTTATATCCGCGTAACGCTCATAAAGCGGAATTCTTGCTCGGTAAAGTCCATCAACAGTCTCTCCGTTTGCCATGGTGATTCCGCGTGTTTTTATGTTGTCCAGCCTCGTGATGATCGTCTCAAGTGAAAGTCTGATATACACGGTCGCCCCCTGCTTTCTCAGGTTTTCCATCGCTCGAGGATAATAAACCGCGCTCCCGCCGGTAGAAATAACACAATTCTTTTTTTGTAATTGAGCCAGAATTTCTTCTTCAACGGTCTGAAAATATTCGTTTCCCTTTTGATCAATTATTTGTTGAAGCAAACGCCCTTCCTGTTCCTGAATGAGCAAATCGGTATCGAGAAATTCTTTTCCTATGGCCTTAGCCAGGACGACGCCAACAGTACTCTTTCCGCATCCAGGCATCCCGATCATTATAATGCAGCTCATAAATCTAATTCCTCCCATATCCTTATCGCCTGTTTAAAAGAAAAAAGATGACACATGTACTTGCTTTTTCCTGTGTCATCTTTATTTGTTTTTATCTCTTTGATAGGGTGAGAACCCTGCTTTATTTATTAAATATTTTTTTACTCAATCTCTTCAGTCTCTGTTTCCTGTGTATCCGAAACTTCTTCAGTTGTCTCTTCTTCGATTTCCAAAGATGTATCTGTTTCTTCAGACTGAATGCTTTCTTCCGGAGCTTCTTCATAAACTGCTGCCTCTTCTGATATGATTTCTTCTGAAATAGCTATCGCCGGAACAACTTCCTCTGGGGCCACATCTTCCGTTTCCGATTCGTCGAACTCTCCAAACTCATCAAATGATGATTGATCTAACGTTTCTTTGATGCTCAGGCTGATTCTCTTTTTCTCTTTATTGATTTCCAATATTTTTGCGGAAACAATCTGACCAATGCTGAGTTCATTTGCAATATTTGTTACTCTTTTGTACGCCACTTCGGAAATATGCACCAGTCCGTCCAGACCCGGTTCCAGTTCAACAAAAGCGCCGTATTCCTTCATCTGAACGACTTTTCCCGTAATGACTTGACCGACTTGATAACGATCATCGATCACAAGCCACGGTTCCGGGCTTGTCTGCTTCAAACCTAAAGAGATTTTGCCTTTTTCCGGATTCATAGACAACACTTTTACATTGACTGTCTGTCCAATGGTAAGGACCTCCTGCGGGTGTTTGAGTTTTCCCCATGATATTTCAGAAATGTGGAGTAGTCCATCAAGTCCACCTACGTCGATAAACGCGCCGTAATCAGTGAACCGCATCACCGTACCTTCTACAATATCATCCACCCTTAATGAATTCCACACATCGTCAATTTTCTTTTGCCTTTCTTCCATTAGGTAATTTCTGTGAGAAAAGGCAGCTTTTCCTTTTTTCTGATCAACGCGAGTTACTCTTACGGGCAAAGTTTTTCCTATGTAGTCATCCGTGTCCGCATTCTCAACAAACTTGTCCGATAACTGTGAAAGGGGTATAAATCCCGATACTTCCTTATATGAAGCAATCACGCCACCTTTAACTTGTTTAATGACTTTTACTTCAATAATTGACTTGTTTTCAAGCGCGTTATTAATTTCATCCCAATGCTCGTTAACATCTAACTTCTTTTTAGAAAGTAAAATATTCCCATCTCCGTCATCCGTCTTGATAACTTTAGCTTGAATCTCGTCCCCTTCTTTGAATAAATCGGTTAGCTTTTGTTCTCCTTCCAGTGTAAATTCATCTTTTGGAATAATACCGTCTTTTTTACATCCAAGGTTCACTATGATTTCTTTGTCTGTAACCTGAAGTACGCATCCGGTTACAATTTCCCCGCCGCGAGGTAGCCTTAAGGATTTTTCGATTTCATCCATTAGGTCCTGCATTAAATTTGTCTCGTTCTTTTCGTTAGTGATTAATTCACTCATGCCGGCAATAACCTCCTTAATTACGCGTTCAGGTGTCGACGCACCTGCCGCAAGACCTATTTTATTACATTTTTCAACTTCTTTCAATGGTAATTCTTTTATATTTTCAACAAAAAAGGTATTTGCGCAGTATTTTCTCGAAATATTATACAATTTCCTCGTATTAGAGCTCTCTTTACCACCGATTACGAGCATGATATCGCACTTCTTTGCTGTGAACATACAACTTTCTTGCCGTTCTTTTGTCGCGCCGCAAATTGTGTTCTCAATTGTAACGATATTTTGGGTCCGAAGAATGTCGACCATTTCTTCAAAAAATTCCTGCTGAATGGTCGTTTGCGCTACGACCAGAAGCTTCTGCCCTAAAATTTCTCTTGCTTCTTCTGCCGAATTGATGATCAATGCCGCATTATGACACCACCCGTTAATACCGATGACTTCCGGATGGTATCGATCGCCTATGACAACAATTCGCGGTTCGTCCTCTCCCGCACGCTTTACAATATGATGGATTTTTTGAACAAACGGGCAAGTGGCATCGATAATTGAAAACTTTTTTTGCTTTGCAACCTCATAAAAGGATTCGGGCTCCCCGTGGGATCTTATGAGAATCGTGGCGCCTTTCGGGATTTCTTCCGGAGAGGAGACGGTCATCAGACCTTTTTCCGACAATTCGTCAATTACGCTCTGGTTGTGTATCAGATGGCCGCACACATATAACTTTTCTCCCTCTTTCAGTGATTTAATCGCGTTTTCTGTTTTTTCTATTGCTCGTTTGACGCCAAAGCAAAATCCAGAATGCTCTGCGATGATAAGTTGTCTCACTTTTGCCTCCCTAAGCTATCTAAAAATTTTTTGAAGGAAGCTTCGCTTCCATTTTCAGTAGGTTTATAATATTTTACACCTTCTTTATACAAATTGTCCGGTAAGTATTGCTGTTTTACATAACCGCCAAAGCTGTGCGGATACTTATATCCGATTCCCAGTCCTCTTTTTTGGGCGCCGCTATAACTGCTATCTTTCAAATGGTCAGGAACATCGTCGATCTTTCTGGTTCGTATATCAGAGAGAGCATTTTGAAGCGCCATACAGGATGCGTTTGATTTAGGACACGACGCAAGCAGTGTTACAGCCTCTGCCAAATTAATTTGAGCCTCGGGAAACCCAACCATTTGAGCCGCCTGGACGCAAGAAGTCACAACTGAAATTGCGCTTGGGTAAGCCATGCCGATATCCTCGCTGGCCATGACCAGCAGCCTCCTTCCGATCGTTATGATATCCGCCCCGCCCTCAATGAGCCTGGCTAAATAGTGTATCGCTGCGTCTGGATCGCTGCCTCTGACCGATTTTTGCAATGCGGACAGCAAATTATACTTGTCCTCGTTTTTATCATAAAAAGTGGTCTGCCGCTGCATCGCTTCTCCGATGATCTCGCTGTCGATACGCCTGTCCTCATTTAGATTGTCTACGATAAAGCCCAACGTATCCAAGGCAATCCTCGCGTCTCCATTGCTCATATCCGCCAAAATATGGATTGCTCTGGGATCGTAGGAAAGCAGCAGTCCGCCGAAGCCTCTCTCTGAATCTGTCAGCGTTTTTTCTAAAATCTGAACGATGTTTTCTGTCGTAAGGGCCTTGAACTCGTAAATACTTCTTACTCTGCTTAAGATCGCATTATTCACTGAAAAATATGGATTTTCCGTCGTGCTTCCGATAAAACGTATGACACCCTCTTCCAAAGTCTGAAGCAGTGAATCCTGCTGTAGTTTATTCCATCTGTGAAACTCGTCTACATAAAGGTAGCTCGTTTCTTTTTGAAGGCCAAAGAATTTTGTCTTCGTTCTGTCGATCAACTCTTTGAGTTCTTTTGTTCCTGACACCGAAGCATTCAGCTCATAAAAATCAGCATCCATTTCACGAGCGATGATTCGCGCCAATGTCGTTTTACCCGTCCCTGAAGGCCCAAAAAAGATAGCCGAATCAAAAGTTTTCTTTTTAATCGCGTTGTAAAGCAGAGAACCCTTATACATAAAATGTTCCTGCCCGATAAAGTCATCCAATTGTTCCGGTCTCATCCTTGTCGATAATGGGATCATTTTGACTCCTGTCTCTCCGCGATAAAAACATCAGGATATGCCTCCCTGTCAATTTGCTCTATCGCTGAGGCTGCCTCCTCTTTTGTAGCAAATAGTTTCCCTAAAACTTTGTAAGCGCCGTCCTTTTCAACAATTTCCGCTGTGATGCCGCTGCTGCCGAGCTGGGAAACCAATTGAGCGGCAGCCTCTCTCGTCGAAAAACTTCCATATTGAATAGAATATCCGCTTTCTATTGCCGAACCTTCCGAATCTTCCGTATTCCCTTGGATGACGTCTTCTATCGTAAGTCCATCATCAACCACTTTTGAATCGTTTTCTTGCGAGTTTGCGCCTTCTGGCTCTTCCTGCTGCTGATTCTGTTTCATTTCATCTTTGTAAAAAAGCTTTTGAAGCTTCGTAAAAATAGATGTATCGTTTTCACCGACGATTGGATATACAATGAACTGCGTTGTAAGATATCCTGCCAGTATGGATATGATGATTATAACAAAAATTGCGGTAAAATTCATCCTTGTTTTTTTTCGAGTATTTCTTCTTCTTGTGTTTCTTCCGGAAAGTCTCATTTTATCCCCTTCTTTCTTATCAGTACTTGTCTATTTATATTAAAAAGGCACATAGAATATACCAGTAAGAAAGATATTGTATTTTCATAAAATTCAACAAATTTAAATTTTTATTGTTAAATTTTGTGTAATCATATAGACATCTTTCTTTTGTTCTTGTATAATGTATTAAATATTTAAAAAGCTCACTGGTCCGATACCCTATATGGAAACTTCTGTCTTGAATTCTCCTTTTAGATCATCGTCCATAAAACTATTTAAATATTTAAAATGTTTACTTTCTTATCTAAGTGGAGGAAAAAAATGGAAGACAAAGTATTGGTATGTCAGGATTGTGGTCAGGAGTTCGTTTTTACAATTGGAGAGCAGGAATTTTATAAAGAAAAAGGGTTTGACAACGAACCTAAGAGATGCAAAGATTGTAGAGACAAGAAAAAATCGGAAAGAAAAAATTTCACGAAATAAATCCTTTCGACCAATCAAGCCGGGCCAAAGCCCGGCTTTTTCATTGTATCCAGGTGCGTCAAGCGAAGCTGGACCACACCAGCCAGTGCATGTAGAAAATATTGAGCCAATAATTAACACCTTAATTTGTAAATGTAACAGGATTTTAATTTGAGATGGTGTAATATGCGAAAAATATGAAAAAGTTTATTGCTGATGGATTTTAAGGATGAAAATGGAAAAATAACCATGCCGGGCAAGTATGCTATTAAGCTCGTTGCACCTGAAAATTTCGAATACTCGTATAATGGTATTGAAATAAAAACATTGCCTGTTTCAAATGATATGTGGAATGAGAGATATGAATTTAATTTGGAAAAAAGAGACTCTTATTGAGTCTTCTTCTTAACTAAACCGGTCTAATACTTATCACAAATGGAGTTGAAGAGACGGCAGGGACAGCGGTCGTGAAACTAACTGTCATAACAGCATTATTTGTAATCACATCACTTTCTACTACATCCCTATATTTATTTGGACCAGAATTATAATCTGTATAATAAACAGATTGACCTCCTATACTTGCAAATTGGAATGCCATTTTATTTCTCCTTTTTGTTAATAATATTTGCACTTCCTTAATAAGTTGATGCCATTAATAAATACGAAACTTACGTATTATTTGTAAACTTATAATATTCTTTAATTTTGAATCAGAAAAATGGCGACATTGGCCTGTTACTGATTCCAACCGCAAACATGAATTTCCTGCTTTAGTTCGCCGATATAATTCATCACATCATAAAAACTTCCATTACTGAAATCGATGTATTCCTCCACGGCTTTTAAATATCTATACATTTCACCATCCTGAACATGTCTTTTCAAATGATCAATCAATTCCAAAAGCACATGGATCGCTTTGTCAGCCGGTATTGCTCTTGGCACATACGCAAGCTTTATTTCATTTCGGCTCTTCGACCAGAAGACAGTTCCAGCATTGAGCTCCATTTTTCTGGGGTTCATCAGATGTTCACAGCAGAGCAGCAGCATGAGTACACATTTTTCAAGCACGCTCATCAGTTCCCTACTGTTTCTGAATGCGCAGCTTGCAATGGGTTTAAACCCACTGCAATCATAATTTGTTTTTTCAATCTGCCCGATTCTGACAAAGCTCGTGGGCAGAAAAGCATCGCAATATCCCGCAGATAATATTTCCTTTTCAAAATTTTTAATCCTGCCGACTTCATGTTCGATCGTAAATACGTTTTTCCCCTGTTCCATAGTCCCTCCATATTTTTTAATTACATTTGCTGCAAGGTGTATATCCTTTTTTGATCGCATCTTCCTCTTCCATAGAAATGACAAAACGGTCGACGATGTAACAATTTCCGCTGTGGTAAGCTTTACCAGTGTTATCAAAGTAGTACACGATGCTTCCGTTTGACATTTCGCCTGGGTGACAAATGGAACAAGGTTTGTAGCTGTTTCGAGTCCGCTGATCCAAGACGCCTTGCTTTGCTGCTACTTGTATGTATCCGCATCCGCTTTCATGGTATTTTTCTCCGGCTACCGGAAATACCCACACTATATTCGATTCTTTTTCTTCCTCCATATCGTCATAATTGAGTTCTTCCGGAATATTTTCAATGCCAGTAAATCCACGAAAAAGTAGTGTTTCCGAAAGATCGAAGCCCTTATAAAAGATGATCGGAAGTTTTATTTGCATGAAGCAATTGACTCTAACCGAAATCAAATCATCTTTGCCGCTTCCTCTGAAAAGGTAATTAAACGTTTCAACCTCAAATATTTCAATCTCGTGGCGATTTTCTTCCGACAGCCTTTTTTGGAGACTCCTTTCAAAAGCAGGAGCAATTTTAAAATTGTACGCATGCGTCGAAAGTTTTCTTGCTTCATCCGCCATCGCATGCATAATGTTTTCTTCAACCGATACCACTTTAATGAGATACCCGATCGTAAGTATAGCGATAATAAAAACCGGAAGAAGGATCGCCGCTTCAACTGTTAAAAAACCTTTTTTATTAGCGAAGCTATCTTTTTTAGTATTTCTGTTCATATGAATACTTTTTACCTGAAACGCTTACTTCCATTGAATAACCGACATAATGGTTTTTCAGCAGAAAATCATCATAATAAGATCCTCTGAAATTCAGCTGAATTAAATCCATCATTCTCAGAAGTTTCGTATCTCTTCTCTCAAGATATAAGAACAACCTCAAATAATCCGCATATGAATAACCTTCATCAGAATTTAGCCCCATAGGCTTGTTTCTAAAAACATTTTTAACCGCACTTTCCAAATCAAGCGCCCAGCTCTGATCTGTTTTCAAAAGCGGTACAGCATGACCGGATTCTAAAAGACGCGCGTCATTTTCAGCTTCAGCAGCTCCCCATAACCCAATCAAAACAAGCTGAGTTGCTATGGCTGCTGGTCCGGGTGTCATGATTTCCGCTAGCGCGAGCGTTTCTTCCAATTTTTGGGGACACATATAAATATGAGCGACATTCAAAGTTGTTCTCAATATGACAAAGTCCCCTCGGAATGCTTTTCGGTTCTCTTCATCGCTCTTTTTACCATACAGAATGTATTCCACCTCATATTCAAAAAAAGAGTTTTTACTTTTGTCACCGCCTGTGCGGTATTTAAAATGGCTGAGTATGTACTCGTTAACCCGAAAAAGCTTCGTTCCTTCATCGAGAATCTTGCTAAATGAAGGAAGGCCGGTTTCCAAAATGGCCGCGATGTCGATTCCGTTTTTCATGTTACCTTTTGAAGGCAAACTATTGATTTCAGCCTGATTTTTAAGTGTTCGTTCGAGGCGGCCTTCTGAAGAGTTTGCTTTAGGCGCTTTCCCCCACATATCCTTGACGAAAGATATTCCTTTTTCCGCCATCAGATAATTCATATAGGATACGATTTGTTCTTCAAAAACATCTACATCAGCTAGCGCATAAGGAGCAAGGTTTGCTTTCACATTTTCAAGCTTTAGCTTGTATACGTTCAGATAATGATCATTCTTTTTAAAGATCTCATACGGCAGTTGTTTCTGAAAGCTGCTGTTTGCGTAAAAACGAATTGTAGATTCAATTTGATTTTCCAAACCATAAAAAGCAAACAAGCCATATTCATCCTTTAATCGCCTATCGAACTCCGACAGCACGGATCTGCCGGCCAATGTTAAAACAGCGTCGCAGTATCCTGCGGAGGCGATTGATCTTCCCGCATGTACAAACACCATACCAGCCATAATCATTGAGATTAAAACTGAGGTCAAAAAAACGGTCACGCTTCCTCTTTTATTCAAAATCTTCTTCATTGTTTCCCATTATATTCTTTAGAAAATCTGACTGCCTGATATAAAGCACTTCATCGATCACATAGCACCTGCTGTGACCGGTAAAAATATAATTATCTATCAGCTTTTTAGCATCATAGATTTCCGGCGCTCTTCGAAATGCACTCTTGCCGTATCGGTCTCCTGGTATCAAACGCTGATAACCTTCTTCCTGGATCACCGTATTTGTGCGAATACCGGATTCGATGCGAAGCGCCAGGTGTTCGTGGATTGATTCGGACATGCTTACGTACATCCGAATCAAAATCGTTATAATAGCTATCAAAGACAGGATGACAACTGGAAAAACAATTGCGGCTTCCGCAATCATACCTCCTCTTTTGCCTCCCATTTAAAACTTACTCTGTGTGAGGCTCAAAAATGTATCCTCGATAAAATTTGTAATGTGATCCTTGAAAAGCAGACCTAAACCGATCGCGATCGCGACCAAAATTGCCACTTGGACCATTTCCATACCCTTTTTGTTGTTTCTCATCATTTCATTCCTCTCCTTTACATTTGCATCAAAGCAGGCGTAATTGTCACCATAATCAAAACCAGAAGCAGCAGCATGAGCGGAAAAGTCATTTTTGTTTCGGCGAGCCGCCCTTTTTCTTCAGCCAGCTTTTTTTTGGTGAACCATAAAAAAGCGCTTTCTCCCTGTAGTTTTTCCACTAGATCTGCTCCCTTGTCCACGTTATCCGAAATGATATTTGAAAGCCTCATCAGCTCCTTCACGCCGCTCCTCTTGGCGAAATCTTTCAATTCTTCTGTTAACGGACTGTTTGTTTCTTGCATATTTCGATTGATTTTCAAAAGCTGCAGATAAAAATATGATTTTACCACCTCCGAATCCCTTCCCTCTAAAACTTTTGAAAAGGCCGCCGAAAGTACCATCCCTGCATTTAAAAGCAGTACAAATTGATTAATGAAGTCCGGCAACTCCCTGATAATTGATTCTCTGGCCTCTTTTTCTTGCTTTTTGATCAGATTGTATCTGTTTTTGTAAATCATATAAAAAACAAACGCTGCTCCAATTAATGCGAGTGGAAGGTTGGATGTATGGCTCTCTTCCCATTTCAAACTGATCCCATCTATACCTTCTTCTGGCAGCCACACGGCTTCGCCGCTGTCGCTCTTGTTGATGAGCTGCGACAGCTTCCTGACTTCCATTTTGAGCCTGCTAATGTTGCCCTCTGTTTCATCTGTTTCCATGTCTGAAAGCACTTCATCTTCATGGGCCTCAGATCTGATCAACAGGACCAGCTTTTGAGACCATGTTTCATCATCGAGTCCCGCCGTCACTTTTGTCTGCACTTTGACTGTGTCATTTTCCCTCTCCGGCCGTTTGATCGCGATCATTTGTCCATCCTTTATTACAATTCCCCGGTCGGATTGTATATGTTCTTCCGCAATCACCATTACCGCAAGTATCAGTGAAAAAATGACGAGCAATATATATCTTTTTCCGATTTTATTTTGGGTTTGATCGATTATTTGCGTATAATCGCTTTTACCGTAGAGCTTTCGGTAATGCTGTTCAAAGCGTTTGCGGTCACCGAAAAGATGGTCTCGGATTTTTATCATTTGACTACACCTCTATTTCCGTTAACTTCGAAGTCAGAAAATAAGAATAGACAATACCCATCAGCGCGGCCGTCATCACAATTCTTCCCAGTAGTGTCGTATACAGCCCTTCCATGTAATCAGGCGAGACAAGATTTAAAAACAGAATGATAACGACAGGCATTAGACTGATCAATTTCCCTTCGAAGCGTTTTTGCGCGGTCAGTGTCCTGATTTCCTTTTCAATGCTAATTTTGTCCATCAGCATATCAGATGCCTGCAAGATGACTTTCTGCAGATCGGCGCCAGTCGCTCTGCAAATGAAATAGACATCGATAAAGCTTTGAAGATCCGGACTGTCACTCCTTTTGGCGAAGCCCCTTAAAACCATTTCTTCGTCTGCTCTGTTCTCCTTTATTTGGATCAGCATATTCGCAAGTTCCTGTACCATAGACGCATTGTCATCATACATCAGTCGCAAACTATCATAAGCCTCTGAAAGCCCCTCGCGCATATGCCTGCCTGCGGCAAACGAAGCGGACAGTGAATAAAGGAGGTCTTTAAATTGCGTCATCAACTTTTCTTTCCGCCGGTTTGCCAAATGCTTTGAATAGTATTTCAGGACAAATGGTATTGCTACTCCGGCAAGAACGGCTATAGCAATGCTGTGATAAAATATATAAGCTGTAACGAATAAGCTAACATACGCAATGATGATACAATCTCTTTTTTCTTTCTTTGATAGTTGATAATACCTGTAATCAATACCGCTCATATACTTGTTCCTCTTAGTTCCAGTTTCTCTTGGTTATGAATCGTGTTCGTACTTCGAACAAGCCCGCCATTCATTTTATACTTAAACAGCTGGTTCAATACAATATTACTTCCGTCAAATCCCTTAATTTCAGAAATTTCAAGTATTTTCCTACTTTTGTCCTGTAGCCTGCCCATGTGTACAATGATATCGATGCCCTCGGCAATTTGCGACCGAATCGCCTCTATCGGAAAATCGGCAGCCTGCAGAAACATGGATTCAAGTCTGCGCAGCATTCCCTCGATCGAATTCCCATGTCCTGTGCTCAGGCTTCCATCATGTCCTGTGTTCATGGCTTGAATCATGTCCAAAACTTCTTTTCCTCGCACTTCACCGATGATAATTCTATCAGGGCGCATTCGCAAACTCGTTTTGATCAATTGCTGCATATCTACTTGTCCCTTTCCTTGAACATTCGCGTTCCTGCATTCCATTCTCACGATGTTTTGAATTTTTCGAATTTGTAATTCCGCAGAATCTTCAATAACGATCACCCTTTCATCGACGGGAATATAGTTTGATAAAACATTTAAAAAAGTGGTTTTCCCTGATGAAGTGCCACCGCTGATGAATATGTTATATCCGGCAGCGACCAGCTTTTCCAAAAATTTTGCAGCTTCTTCTGTGATCGTTTTATTCTGAATCAGCATCTCCATTGTAATCGCTTTTTCAGGAAATTTTCTGATCGTCAGAATCGGACCGTTGATCGCGATGTTTTTATAGACCGCGTTGACACGGGAGCCGTCTTCGAGGCGAGCATCCACAACCGGAGTCAATTCATTGATTTCCCTGTGCACTTTGGCGCATATCCTCCGGATGACTTCTTCCAAGTCCTCTGTCCGGTCAAAGTAAACGGGAATTTTTTCGAGCTTTCCATACTTTTCGATAAAGATGTCATTTTTACCGTTTACCATAATCTCGGAAACTTCCCGATCGTCCGCGTAGGGCTGAAGGATATCCAAGTCTGTTCGAAGCGAATAAAAAACCCGATTGATCATTGCCCTTCGTTCTGTGTTTGAATGCATCGAGAAGCGCTCGTCGTTCAGTATATATGCTTCGATAATCCTGAGCGCTTCTTCGTCTGATAACTCACCTCCTTTGCTGCTGATTACACCGCGAACGTCCGCTGTTGTTTTTTTGATAACATTCATTTCATAATTTACCTTTATTTCCCTTTCAAGGATATTATAAAACAGTTGTAAAATATTTACAACTGTTTTTTTTGTTTTTTCCCTTACTATTTTCTCCCAAAATCGATTTTTTGTTTTTACATTTTTACATGAGAAGCCCGTCTTTAAGAAGCCTATCCGCCATTTCCTGCATGCCAAGTGTCCAGATTAAATCTCTTTCCTTAATAACCATATTGGGCTGAATGTTTAAAATCGGCATCATGTCACGCTCGATTCCAATAATATATCCATGATATCTGGATCGGAAGGAGGAATCCTTAATTCTCTTTCTAATCAACGGAGACTTCTTTGGTATCTCAATCGCACAGCAAAGCAACTGATCTTTCGGATCTATTGCCTCAAATGTCTGAGAGTAAATGAAGTCACGAAGCATAATCGGCGGTCCCTGCATGTTGGATTTGTGATCAAGCCTCTCCAGCATTTCAATATATGGCTCAAGCTGCTCTCTGGTTCCCATCGCAAATACTGTATCTCCAACCATGACTCGGTCAGTTGCGTGGGGCATATTGATATGCTCTTCCCCTCTTATAATTTTAATAATATAAATGCCGAACATTCTTTTAGCGTAGAATTCCTTTACCGCATCCTTTTTCGGCAGTTGAATAACGTTGAATTTGACAACATAAAGCTTTTCGTCTACCCAATTATGATTGCCTTTTATCCCCCGTTCTTTTTTAGCTTTTGCTAAAATACGTTCATTATAGTTAGCGATGATATTCGTTTCCAGAGAGATGGCTCCGCTTTTTACAAAATCAGATCTCTCCGCAAAAGCAATGACAAGAATCGCCATAATTAGCAAAACTCCAAAAGGAATTGGATAAACTTTTCTGATGGTCATCATCAGGAAAAAAACCGCTATCATGACTCGCAGACCATTAAGCGCAACCAGCGGAAGTCTGTTGGCAGGATTTTTGATCCACAATTTTAAAAAGAGAGATCTTTTTCTTCCCGAGAACATAATGCTGATAAACGGACTCATCAAGATAGCGATAACCAGGATTTCAAGGCCCTCCCATGTAATAGAATGGTGCCACTTATAAACCCAAGGGATAATCCATCTGGATGAAACCATGTAGATGACAAAAAGCGCGGCGGTACAAATAATTGTTCTGACGAAATATTGCTGCAGATAAATTTGCCAATCCTCATCTTTATCCGTATCGCTTTGCTTTTCAGATGTATAACGATCCAAAAACGCGATAAGCTTACTCGGTAAAAGCTTATTAATTAAGTGATAGGCCTGTTCTGCATGATTGATCATCATCGGCGTTATAAAGGTTGTGACTACGCACACGCATACGACTACTGGATACAAAAAGTCGCTTGTCACTTTTAAAGTAATGCCGAGCGTGGCGATGATAAACGAAAATTCCCCAACCTGCACGAAACTAAACCCCGCTCGAACCGCAGTATGTAGGCTTTGTCCCGAAAACAAAGCGCCCAAACCGGAAAAAAACATCTGTCCTATGACGACAGTAATCGAAATAACGATAATAGGTTTTATGTTATCCAATATGGCTTCCGGGATCAGCATCATACCAACCGAGACAAAGAAAATGGCGCCAAAGAGATCTTTAATCGGTTTTACAATCGCTTCAATTTTTTCAGCCATCGTAGTTCCAGCCAAAATCGAACCGGCAACAAATGCGCCCAGCGCTGATGAAAAACCGATCTTGGTAGCAATAATAACCATTCCAAGGCATAAACCGAGTGACGCGATGAGCAATGTTTCCTCATTGGCAAGCGATCCAATTTTTTTCATAAAGGTTGGTATCAGATAAATCCCAAACGTAAGCCACACAACCAGATACAGCATCAAAAACAGGATATGTTCGATCATCGCAAAGCCCGAAACATTTCTGCTGACGGCCAATGTCGACAATACAATCATCATAAAAATACCTACCAAATCTTCTAGTATCAAAACGCCAAAGACAAGATCAGCAAACTTGTTTTTCTTTAGATCATACTCTTCATATGCTTTTAAGATAATCATTGTGGAGGACAGGGCGATCATTCCACCTAAAAAGAGGCTATCCATCTGACTCCATCCCATCAGCTCCCCGATCACAAATCCAATAAGAATCATCGCCGTGACAACTGTAAGCGTCGTAATGATGACACTCTCACCCAGTTTTATTAATTTTTGGAAACTAAACTCAAGTCCCAACGCAAACATCAAAAAAATGATGCCGATATTCGCCCAAATATGGATGTTCGCAAGGTCTACAACCGTTGGAAACCAGTGGAAGTTTGAACCTGTCAAAAACCCTGCTACGATGTAGCCTAAAACCACCGGCTGTTTAATCTTTTTAAAAACCAATGTTGTGATACCAGCCGATATCAGAATTAACGCCAGATCAACGATTAAATTATCCAATCCTTCCAATAGCTAAATCCTCCCCCTTGCCGAAAATATAATTTTATCATAAATAATATTGGGGTTCAAGAAAAATGATTATTTATTCTCGCATAAAACCGATGCGGCCAGCGCGGCGATTCCAGTTTTGATACACTGCTCATTGACTATAAAACGGCCAGTATGAAGACCGCTGTTTTTTTGATCCGGAAAGCCGCTTCCTAAAAAGAAATAGGCGCCCGGAATGTCTTCAAGATAATACGCGAAATCATCCACTGCCATCGTAAGATCCTTTAATTCTTTAACCTTAATATATGATTCTTTGCCAGAAGACCCCAGCCCTTTAAGATACTCATTGAATTTTCTGACAGCGCCTCTCACATGATTGAGCGCCCCCGTATCGTTGATCAGGGCAGGATATCCATCGTCGTATTCCTGCTCCACCCGCAGTGAAAGCGCCTGTGCGATGTGACTGACAATCGCGCCAAGTCTGTTTTTTAAGAACAAACAAACACCCTCGTCTTCCCCTCGTATTATCCCCTCCAGCATGACTTCCTCTGCTATAATGTTACGCGCTTCGCCTCCATTAATCTTTCCAAAGGTAATGAGCCCTGACCGGACTGGCGAAAGTTCCCTCGTGATAAGAAATTGGACTGCTGAAATCAATTGAACAGCACCTGTGATAGCATCAATCCCTTTGTGGGGCTCTGCCCCATGGCTTTTTATACCGATGATTTTGATTTTGAACATCAATGAGGCAGCATGCACCTTATCATATTTAAATCCAATGCTGCCGGCGGATAAATCGGGCATAACATGGAGCCCCAGAATCATGTCCACCTTACGCTCCCGTTCATCATCCGTATACAAAATACCTTGATTAATCATCTGTCTGGCGCCACCTTCATTTTCTTCATCAGGTTGAAATATTAATTTAACGTTTAAGTCAATTGGTTTTTTAACACGATTAAGAAGCAACGCAGTTCCTAGCAAAATGGCCGTATGAACGTCATGTCCGCACGCATGCATATAGCCAAACCGATCAGAAGAAAACGGAAGGCCTGTTTCTTCCGTGATTGGCAGACCATCGATATCCGCGCGCAGCAAAATTGTCTTTTTTGTCTTCACAGATTCGCTGCTATTAATTCTTGCGCAAATACCCGTCGGCAAAACGCGTTCAGGGATCAAATCCATTTTTTTTAATTCCTCTTCTATTAAATCCGCTGTTTTACATTCCCTACCACCGATTTCCGGCCACTTGTGCAGTTCCCTTCTTATTTTTACCGCAAATTGAGCGGCTTCGTCCAAAAAAGGATACCATTCATCAAATCTCATCTTTGCTTCCATTGCTAAAAATATAACCTCCATACAGACATAGATCAATCCTACTATTAAAACTATGATTGCTGAATAAAAACTATGTCTTCTACTTACATACACGGCAAAGTATAATAATAAAGATGAAAATGATTAAGGAGAAAACCTTTTATGAGAAAACCTATCCCTCTCAAACAAGGAGACAAAGTTGCGATCGTCGCGCCATCCTCCCCCATTTCTGAACATACACTCGGCCAGTCAGTTGATTCCATTCGGGTTTTAGGTCTCGAGCCTGTTGTTTTTCCTTCTTGCACGATGAGCCATGGATATCTTTCCGGCAAAGATATGGATCGAGCCAGAGACATCAATAACGCTTTTGCTGATACGCATCTAAAAGGTATCTTCTGTTTACGGGGCGGATATGGGGCGACAAGAATTCTGCCTATGCTGGATTATGAAATGATCCGGAAAAACCCGAAAGTGTTCGTTGGCTACAGCGATATTACCGCATTTCATTTGGCTTTCAATCAGATTTGTGGTTTTACAACGTTTCATGGCCCGATGCCGAATACAGACTACTCGAAAATGGATGCGTTTTCATTAAAAAGTTTAACGAACAATCTGTTTTCTGATAAGCCTACAGGAATCGCGGAAAATCCGCCAAATGAAATCATAGAAACGATCTGTCCCGGGCGCGCTCAGGGACGCGTTACAGGTGGAAACCTGTCCCTGCTCCAAGGAACGCTTGGTTCTCCTTTTGAGGTGGATACTTCTGGCAAAATCTTATTCATTGAAGAGGTGGGCGAAAGGCCCTATCGTCTTGACAAGGCACTGACCGCCCTTGCCCTTGCAGGCAAATTCCAAGATTGCGAGGGTATCATTCTCGGAACATTCGCAGAGTGTGAAGAGCCGGAATCACAAGACGAGCAGAGTGGTTCCAGCATTGCAAGCGATTCTCTTTCGTTGGCTCAAATCTTTGATGAAGTTGTAAAACCATTTCAAAAACCTGCTATTCTCAATTTCAGGGCCGGGCATATTTACCCCCAGTTAACGATTAGAATGGGGTCTATGGTTAAGCTGGACGCTGCAAGTGGCATTGTTGAATTCAAGTAAAAAATATGTTATCATACGATTGAAGATCTAAGAAGAATCATGAAGGGAGAAATACTGATGAGCACACATATCAATGCCGCCAATAAAGGTGATATCGCGGAGTCGATACTCCTTCCCGGCGATCCACTGCGAGCAAAATATATTGCCGAAAATTTCCTGGATAGCCCAAAATGCTACAATGAAATACGAGGAATGTATGGCTATACGGGCACATACAAAGGCGTTCCCGTTTCCGTACAGGGGACGGGCATGGGCATGCCTTCGATGGGCATTTATTCATGGGAACTCATCAAAGACTACGGTGTGCGAAACCTCATCCGAATCGGTACAGCAGGATCGTTCCATCAGGACATCAAAATCAAAGATGTGGTTTTTGCTATGAGCGCATCTACAGATTCAAACTATATTCACACCTTTAACGTTCCGGGCAATTATGCGCCAACCTGTAGCTGGGAACTGATTCAAAAAGCGCGAATTGCCGCGGAAAACCTAAAGCTCGACAACGTACATGCCGGAAATATCGTTTCTTGTGACGTTTTTTACGAACTTGGCGATGGGTGGTGGAAAAAATGGGCGTCAATGGGCGTTATGGCGGTTGAAATGGAAGCAGCGGCACTTTACATGAATGCCGCCTACCTTGGCGCACACGCGCTCTGCATGGTCACGATCAGCGATCATTTTATCACAGGTGAACGCGCGACAACTGAAGAGAGGCAAAACAATTTTACTGACATGATGAAAATTGCATTGGAGGCCTCAATCCTTTAAATAAAGCAGATCACATCATTGCAGTTTTTTTGTTTTCATCTTGTTTTCGTACATTTTTTCATCCGCCTTTTTGAGGAGCCGGCGTATATTCGGTTCCTCATCTTCCCTCGCAATTCCCCATGAAATATCAATTTTATATTGGTGCGTATCGTTATATTCAGCAATGTTTTCGGATAATTCATTGACGCTGGCGGACACTTCATCTTCTGTAAGATCCATTAAAACAACAGCAAATTCATCTCCCCCTAGTCTGAACAATGACCCTAAGCCGCCAAAGGTTTTTTGAATACACTGGCCGCTTCCACGAATCAATTCGTCTCCGGCAAGATGTCCAAACGTATCATTCGTTATTTTTAAATAGTTTAAGTCAAAAATCAGGCAAGTAAGTGAATGATATGCTTGCGGGTTGGTTTCAATGCGTCTCATTTCACGATCAAATGCAGTACGGTTTGGCAGCAGCGTTAATGTATCAATAAAGGCAAGATTTTTATAATATTTAACACATTTATTAAGTATACCGATTCGACGTTTTATGCTGACCGAATAAACCGTAAACCCAACAGTAATCCCAATTTTTATTAAATGTTTAACCATCTTATCATGTTTCCTCTTTAGAACCATTTTTTTACATATTCACGTTTTTTCTATCTGCACTTTTACAATAATTATAACATGTAAAATGATTTATAGACACCAAAAATTAATAATTTATTGACTGAAATCCATAATAATGGTAAGCTTATGAAGTATTCCCTACGGGAAAAAGAAATGGAGGTATTTTATGAAGAATAAAAAGTTGCTTGTTATGAGTTTGGTATTTCTGATGATTTTTGCGCTGTTTGCAGGATGCGGTGAAAAGGCGGCTACAAGCGGAGGCTCTTTATCTGCAAAAGAAATAATCGCAAAATCTTCAGAAGCCATGAAAGACATTGACAATTATAAGGCGAAGATGGCTATGGATACGGAAATGGGCGTAGAGGGGCAGTCGATGACCATGAAAATGGACGGAACGATTGACACTTTCATGAAACCGATGAAGATGAAAATGGTAATGAACATAGAAATTCCTATGATGGGAAACATGAACATGGATACCTATGTCGTTCAAGAGGGAGATAATCTGGTTACCTATACAAAAAATGCTATGGGCACTTGGCAAAAAAGCACATTACCTTTCAGCGAAGAGCTTTTGGAACAATACTCTCAAACACAATACGCCGAAAAGTTCAATGATTCTTTGAAAAAAGCAAAAATCGTTGCAGAAGAAGCTGTAGAAGGTTTTAACTGCTGGAAAATTGATGTCACCATCGATGGCGCTTCTCTGATGGATATTATGGAAAGCATGCAGGGAGGGCAAGATCTTACCGGCGTCTTCCCGACTGAAGACCTGAAAAAGCTGGGTAACATGACAGCAAGCCTGTGGATCGCAAAAGATAGTTTTTATCAAGTTAAAGTAGATATGGACATGACTTCCGCAATGAAGTCCATGATGAAAGACATGGGCGTAGATCTTAAGAAAATGGTAATTTCAATGATAACGTATGATTTCGGCAAGGCAACCGACTTTACATTGCCGAATGAAGCAAAGAACGCTCCTGAAATAGCTATGTAACTCACATCGAAAATATGACAATTAAAACAGTAAGGCTGCCTAACTGAGCAGCCTTGTTGTTTTAAATTGTATATGAAATATTGGTTCCATTTACAGTAATATTTTAGCAAGTTCCAACGGCTCAAGAGATTGCCCATCTTTGTAGACACGCATATTCCCTCCCGAGATTTCATCGATCAAAACAATCTTTCCGTCTACTCTCCCAAACTCAAGTTTAATGTCATAGAGCTCCGCGCCCTTTTTCTCAAGTTCAGCTTTGACGATTCCACAGATTTTCTTAGTCATTTCTTTCAAATACTCATATTCATCGCTAGTCAATAAATTTAAAGCAGCAAGGATGTCCTTTGTAATCGGCGGGTCCTGGCGATCATCGTCTTTTAGCGTAACCTCGACCAGCGCGTCGAGTACCTGTCCTTCTTTAGCATACATACCATATCTTTTCATGAAGCTTCCAACAGCGCGGTATCTGCAGATCACCTCAAGGCCTTTGCCAAACACTGTTGCCGGTTTAACCGTTATTGTAGACTTGTCGAGATCAGCGCTGATGTAATGTGTGGCAATCCCTGCAGCCTCAATCTTTTCATAAAAGAATTTCGTCATGCGAACACCGATATTCCCCATTCCCTCGATCGTCAGGCCTACCGTATTCGCGCCGGGATCAAATTTTCCATTTTCTCCGGTTACATCATCTTTAAACTGAAGCAAATAATTGCCGTCATCCAACTGATAAACTGTTTTCGTTTTTCCCTCGTAAACGTGTTTCATTCTCTGCTCTCCTTTTTCTTTTTTACTTTTTGATTATAAAGCCTTTTTATAAAAATTACAATAAAATGTTTCCGCCCCTTATGGTACAATGAGACAATAAGATCAAACCAACAAAAGGAGATCACCTATGGAAATGCCTGCTAAGGAAATTCAGAATCGATTATTAGGCTGGTATGATCAAAACAAGCGGGATTTACCGTGGCGTGTTTCCACACACCCATATTCCGTCTGGATATCAGAGATCATGGCACAGCAAACCAGAATTGCCACATTGCTTCCTTATTATGAACGCTTTATAAAACGCTTCCCGACAGTTTTTGATCTCGCCGCAGCGCCAGAAGACGATGTGCTCAAAGCCTGGGAAGGACTAGGGTATTATTCCCGCGCCAGAAACCTGCGAAATGCCGCGCAAAGGATTGTTTCGGAGTGGAGCGGAATCATACCGGACACAAAGAAAGAATTGCTCAGCTTGCCCGGCATCGGCGATTATACAGCCGGAGCAATTTTAAGCATTGCTTATGAGGTTCCCATGCCTGCTGTAGACGGCAACGTTCTTCGCATTTTCTCACGGCTGACAAACAGTGATAAAGATGTTGCGCAGCCTCAAACTAAAGAGCTCGCAAAGCAGTTTGTCGCATCGGTCTTGCCGTCCACGCGTGTCGGCTGCTTTACGCAGGCCCTTATGGAATTAGGAGCGCTCATCTGCGTTCCAAAAAATCCTCAATGCGTAGCCTGTCCCTTGGAACCGTTATGCCGCGCGAAACAATGCGGGCGGCAGTCGAAACTTCCAATTAAGTCTGCAAAACATAAAAAGGAGACCATTTCACAAACGCTTTTCATCATCTGCACGTCGGATGGGCGCATCGTAATGCGGAAACGCTCGGAAAAACTATTAAACGGGCTTTGGGAATTTTACCGTGTTGAAGGATGTTTCGATGAAGAAGCTGTCACAGAACATCTCAATGAACTGGGATACATGGTCTCATCCATCACTTCCATGGGAAAATCAAAACACGTTTTTACGCACATCATTTGGGAAATGGAAGGCTTTTTCTGTGAAGTCTGTGAGCAGCACGCACCTTCCGGCTATGATCTTTTCAAGCCATCGGAACTGAAAAACCTTGCTATACCCACGGCCATTCGAAAGTATACCGAATTATACCTTTGAATCCACAATGCTCCCACGTGAGTCATCCCCTTGTTGTTTCTGCTTTTCCATCACAAAAACTCCTCTAAGCTGACATCCTCTTCATAATCAATATCATTTCTTTCAAACCCGAATAACCCGAAAAAATCTTTTCTGAACCCTTCAAGGTCGGAAAGCTCATAGATATTATCCGAACGAATTTCCTGCCAAAGTTTTGAAACTTCACTTTGAACATCCTCCCTCATCTCAAGGTCGTCTATCCTGAGTTTACCGGACTCGTCTGTAATTACGTTCGTACCATTATACAATTTCTCATTGAAAAGTCTATATAACTGCTCAATACAATTCTCATGTATTCCTTTTTCTTTCATTACTTTAAACAGAATCGAAATATAAAGCGGAACGACTGGAATAGCTGAAGATGCCTGCGTAACGACCGCTTTGTTTACCGAAACATACGCGTTTCCCTGAACCGGCGCAAGAAGCGCGTTTATTTCCGCCGCCTTTTCTTCCACGTCCAGTTTTCCTTGACCAATCGTACCGTCTTTGTAAATCGAATGTGTTACGGCTGGCCCAATATACGAAAACGCTACGGTTTTTACGCCAGGGGCTAATGCATCTGCACCGGAAAGCGCTTTCATCCACCGTTTCCAGTCACTTCCTCCCATAACCTGAACGGTCTCTTCAATTTCCTGCCGGGAAGCCGGGTCAACAACGATTTCGGATACGACGCCGGTATGGAAATCCACCGTCTTTCCCTCAAAAGGGTTCCCGATCGGTTTAATGACAGAATTATAAAGCGTACCAGTGTCCGGGTCTAAACGTTTTGGCGACGCCAGGCTATAAATGATCAAGTCTACCTTTCCTTCCGGCATCAACTTACGAATGCTTTCTATAGCCTGCTGTTTGATTTCATCTGAAAACGCATCACCGTTTATGCTCAGGGTTTCCAGCCCGTCTTTCGATGCAATGGCGGCAAAGATTTTTTGATTGTACCATCCGGCTGTGCCTGTTTTTTGAGGGGTACCCGGTTTTTCGAAAAATACGCCGATCGTCTTTGCTCCGTATCCATAAGCTGCTGCAATCTGTGAAGCCAACCCATATCCGGTCGATGCTCCGATCACCAAAGCACGCTTCGGTCCGACAGCCTTTTCTCTTCCCTTCTCCTTAACATAACGAATCTGATCCTCAACATTCTTTTTGCAGCCGATTGGATGTACCGTTGTGCAAACGAACCCTCTATATTTTGGTTTTATTACCATAAATTCCTCCTCGTTTTAATCAAATAAAGACCCTAAATACAATGATGCGACGGAGCCGTCCATACATGACTTGTTTTACTTAGATTTTTTTACAAATAAATAGATCAAATAAATGATAATGCCCAAAAAAGCAATACCAACCAAACTATTTATCACCGTAAAGATAATGCCGAATGGGCTCAAACCAAATACACCGCCAAAACCTCGATCAAATGTAAAATGCCAGGAACTAAAAAAAGACGCGATAAACGAAGCAAAGAAAATAAATACCAGGCATACGAGAATCGATCCTATTACGACAAGCGCACACCCTACTCGACGGCTTCCTTCTTCTTCATTTCCAGTTTTGGGAATGATCAGCGCAGCAACGACATACCCAAACAAGCCTGCGCCAAAAGAACACAAAGCCACTACTGCCCATAGCAGCCGGATGATCACCGGATCGACCGCGAAGTACTCCCCCAATCCGCCACATACTCCAGCAAATATTTTGTTCTCATCTGATTTATAAAGTCTTTTTGTACCCATATCTACCCCCTTAATCCAACTTTCGTACATAATTTTACCATACACAAGAGTGAAAAACAACTGTTTTAGCCATCCATCATTTTAGCCAAATCCAGTTTCGATCGTTTACAAGTTCATTGATTCCGTATAAAAACAAAACCTGATCCACTTGATCCTCTGCCATGAGCTCAGATGCCGTTTGCTTTCGAAAATACCGTAAATCAATGACATCGATCTGACGATAATGATTGGTTAAAAATGGAATCATGCAATTTCCGAAAGAATCCTTAACAACAAGCAGCGTTCCTGATGGAACGTTTTTATTGATGATTTTGACCAGGCTGTGGTTTCCATCGAGAAAAACGGAGTATGGATCCGGTCCTGAAAGCTGATTTTCAAAAAACATGGAAGTATGGCGGGATGACTGCGGCTGGTTGTCATTTCTGATTTCTATTTCCACCGGTTCCGGAAATGACCATATCTCAATTTGATCAGGCTTCATTTCCCATAAACAACTCTTCGCGTAAGTGGTTCCGTAAAAACCGTCAAAAACAGTGACGTCAAAATTTTCTCTCGATACCTGCGTAAACCCCTGCGACTTTGCGTACACGGTATATGCCGTATACGCTCCTTCACTGGTCCAGTGGTGATCCGTCTTATAATACAATTTTTCTCTTGTTGCGCTTTCCAAAAAAGGTTTCAAAAGATCAACCCATTTGATCGAAGCCTCCAGCTCCAGGAGCGATTCTTTGAATATTCGTTTATCCGGATAGTCTGCATGGTTTTTCGGCAGAATATCATTCAGAATGACGCCTGCGGAGGGGACGATCATAACAGATACCGGTGTTTCCACAGAATCCGCAAACGTTCGGATCGCGGAAAGATTGGCCCGCAGCTGCTCCCAATCCTCCGTCAGAGGCGCGTTTACCAGGAAACCGTTTTTACCCAGATAAATTCCGTTTGCGCCGTTTTGACCGGAAAGCAAACGGAAATGGGCGTCGACGGTAAGCCATCTTTTTCGAAACGGAAAATGGTCGGAAATATAACGTTCCGCGCTTTTTTCAAAGGCGCCGTCCAGTACCGTTTGAACGCTCAGGCGTGGCGTGCTTTCAAGAACCCGCCTTTCTTCGGAAGAAACTTTTGTTTTGGGAAGAAACAAAAAAAGCAAAAGAAGCGCCCCGATGATTCCGTAAAAAAGCACAATCAGGAACAATGACTTTCGTTTTTTTGATTCGCATTCAGACATATTGGCCTCCCTTGTCTTCCCAATTAAAAACGAAAATACAAAAACGGGTTAAAACTTTGACTTACCAAAGAAGCTGTGCAAAGCAGCAGCAGTGTAATCACAACGGTAATCTCCGCAACCCACATCCCCCGTCTTTCTTTGAAACGCTCATACATCTGATAGAAAATCGGAAGGCACACAAAAGCAGAAACCACCATTAAGGGCAAAAACATACGCGCCTGCACTGCCGCGTTTATGCTGATCCATCCATGTTTCGCTGAAAACAGTGAAACCAGATATCCGGACATCTGGGTCAAATCTTCTAAACTGAAAATAACCCAGCCGATTAAAATCAAAATCAACGTATACAGATGCTTGATGAATCCTGGAAGCTTTTTTAATACGCCGGACAGTACAAACTTTTCCAGTCCCAATAGGAAAAAATAATAAATGCCCCAATAGATAAAGTTAAAATTCGCACCATGCCAAAATCCGGTAAGCGACCAGACCGCCAGCAAATTAAGCAGCGTTCTCGCCGTCCCTTTTCTGCTGCCGCCCATCGGAATATAGACATAATCGCGAAACCATGAAGAAAGCGATATATGCCATCTTCGCCAGAATTCGGTTATGCTTTTTGAAACATATGGGTAATTAAAATTGATCCTGAACTCAAAGCCAAACATTTTCCCCAGGCCCCTTGCCATATCGGAGTATCCTGAAAAATCAAAGTAGATTTGAAAAGCAAACGCGATGATTCCGATCCAGGAGCCAAGAATGCCGTTTCCCTCCGGGCTTTCTTTCATGAATTCCCATAAAATGCCCATCTGATTGGCAAGCAAAACCTTTTTTGACAGGCCGACTATGAACAGCCGTATTCCATCCGCAACTTGAGATAAATTTTCGCTGCGGTTTTCCAGCTGCTCCGAAATATCTTTATACCGAATGATCGGCCCCGCGATGAGCTGGGAAAACAGAGATATATACGTGCCAAAGGTAATGATATCGCGCTGAGCGCTTATTTCTTTGCGATATACGTCGATTACATAGGACATTGCCTGGAAGGTATAAAAAGAAATTCCGATCGGCAGAAGAATATGAGGTATGGTAATCCCTGGCATTAGTCCGACAAAAAAATTCATGTATTTAAAATATCCAAGCAGGCATAGATTGAACACGACGGAAGCAATTAAAATCGTCTTCTCCAAACGCGCGAATCCCCGCTTTTTTTCAATCCATAGACCAAACAGATAATTGACCGCAATTGAAACCACCATGATGCTGATATAAACCGGCTCACCCCAGCCATAAAAAATCAGGTTGGCAATCAACAGCCACGCATTGCGATATTTTGTGGGCATCACGTAATAGACCAGCGTTACAGCAGGCAAAAATATGAATAAGAATAACGGACTGGAAAAAAGCAAGGGATACCCTTTCTGTAGATCGTGCTACTTTATATAATCATCGATGGTCTTTTTCGCGTTTTCAGAATTCTCTGATATACATAGGATAACCAAATTACCCGATTGCACAACGACAGCGTTGTCCAGCTTCGGAACTTCTTCAGGCTTGTAATCCAAATAGCCTTGCTTTTGAGCGTCGATCCGAGACTGCAGCTTATCCTTGACACGCTCTGCCGCCTTGCTGTCTTTCGCTGCCCAAATCGAAAATTCATCTACCGTCGCGCCGGTGCCAACGTAAATAATCCCATTCTCAACATCGCCCGCCTCAATTTGGTAAAGCCGCTCCGCATCGCTAAGATCAATCTTCATAAGCGTCTCTTCAAACTGTACATGTTCATTGATTTGTTCTGCCAGGCCTTCTGGATCGATGTCTCTGGGCTGCGTACAAGCAAACATCGTTACAATCAAAACCATGGTAACAAAAGTGATCAAAATCTTTTTCATACTAAATTTCCTTTATTATAATTATTTGTTCTTTTAAACTGTTTACCCATTTTTCGCAATATTTTTTATTTGGATGAACTCCGTCGGAAGAGGCGTCTTCCGGCAGGTACCCTTTTTCATCTTTAATCGAAGCGCCCACATCGATGTAGACAGCCCCCGTTTGGCTGGCGAGATTCGCAAGCAATGCGTTATATTCCTGAACTCGATTGTTGTTGATGCAGTTTCTGTTGATCGCGGAAGTGGATTCTGATACCGGTAATATGGAAAGAATATAAATCGCCGCATCCGGCTGCCGCCGCCGAATCTCCTCGATCACTTTTCCGTAATCACTGACAAAATAATCCGGATAGACCCATCCCAGCTCATTCTCTCCGAGCATGACAAAAACTTTTTCATACTTTCGGTTGTTGAGTTCGTCGATAATCGGCGCCTTGCCCGTCGTCATAGACTGGGTAAGCACAGTTTTTACGGACAACCCGACCCGAAAGAAAAAATCCGCACCGGAAGCCATTCCGTATGTATAAATATCCCCGATGCAAGAATTGCCTATAAAAGCTGTATTTTCAAAAAAACGAGCCGTCTCTGAAGCAACAGTGTTTTCTGTTTGAGCCGACACAATTGCGGGAATTATAACTGGTCCCACAGAGGGACCCTCTTCTTCACTACCTACGCTTGCGAATGAAAAAGTTGCCCATAAAACAGCCACGCATATAAATTGAAGAAGAAATTGCTCTGTTTGTCGTTTCCCATTTTTTCTTGACATTCCCATTAGCCTCCCTTTCAAGCTGCTTGTCCATTGTCTGTTACTATCCCGATTATATATGATTCGCCAGAAAAAAGAAAGAGGAGAGACTCTTTTTTTGATTGACTTTTTATTACCAATTTCAGTTAATTTTGTATTACATTTTGATCATTGGAACCTATACTATTTATTTTACATAAAATAGATAGAAGCTAGCCGCCACGGGGCGGGAAATTTTGGTAAAATATTTATGGCTGCGTTAGCAGCAACGGAGGCATTTATGGCTACAATTGTTATTGATCCCGGACATTATGGGGGTTATAACCCCGGAGTTTGTCCCGGTTATTACGAAGGAAACACCATGCTTAAACTGGCCAGGTATCTTGGCGCCGATCTTACCGCTATGGGCGCCAACGTAAAATATACACGTACCACTGATTATCAAAATCCCAGCCTGACGCAGCGAGGCCAATTGGCGGCGGGCGCTGATCTTTTCATCTCGTTACATAGCGATGCGTCCGACAACCCGAATACACGAGGCGTAGCCGTCTTTTACTCTGTTCAGCGGCCGGCCACGGAACCTTTTGCAGCTGAAATAGGAAGAGCGGTCGCAAATGTGATGGGCAACAGCTTTAATGGAACATATGCCCGCATGTCTGGAACTACCCCAGGTGTTGATTATTTGGGTGTTTTACGATCCGCTGTATCGGTCGGCGCGAAAAACGCATTTCTGGTCGAACACGGGTATCATTCGAATTATCAGGATTGCCTGTTCCTGTCAAACGACGCGAACCTTCGGCGGATTGCGGCAGCCGAAGCGGAAGTAATTGGAAGACATTTCGGTCTGATTAAGGCGCCTGCTGTGGGATGCCGTTTTTCTTACATTGTGCAGCCCGGTGAAACACTGTTTACCATTGGTCAGAAGTTTGGCATACCGTGGCAGGATATTGCAGCAGCCAGCGGCATTTCCGCTCCATATAGCATAACTGCCGGGCAAAAGCTGATTATCCCCTATCCTAAATATACCACCATCCACATCGTACAGCCCAGTGAAACTTTGTATTTAATCGCAAGCAGATACAGTGTATCCTGGCAGGAGATCGCGGAAGTCAGCGGTATTTCTGCTCCGTATGAATTGATACCGGGACAAAAAATCTTAATCCCACGGGGATGCCGGTTTTACTATACCATTCAGCTTGGCGATACATTGTTCTTAATTGGACAGATGTTCGGCGTACCGTGGCAGGAAACCGCGGCGGAAAACGGAATCATCTCCCCTTATGAATTAACAGTTGGGCAAAGAATTGCTATCCCTTTAACAATCATATAAAAAAATCCTTCCAGATAATTTAATACTCTGGAAGGATTTTTTGCGTTAGTTCAAAATTATTTGATCAATTTTGGGATTCGTTTACAGGAATCTTATCCCCTGCATCTGGCGCAGTCTTTGCTTTTAAGTTCTCTAAGACCTTCTTCGACGTCTTTCAAGCCTTCTTTCACGAAACGCAGACCTTCAATGATGTTTCTGATGGCATCACATACGTGCTCGCAGCGAATGTCTTTCATCAGCGCATCACAAAGGAACTTATGCCCCTCGCGGATGTCGCGTACTCCTTCACGAATACATCTGAAACCACGTTTCCCATCATCAAAGCAAAGATCTTTCAATCCTTCCTCGATGTCTCTTAAGCCTTCTTCAATATCTTTGATAGCGCCACAAAGATTTTTTTCCGCTTCACAAAGATCACAACATCTTAAGTCGTCAATCGCCTCTTCGGCGTCTTTGATCCCTTCACAGACATCTATGATCCCTTTTTCGATATCATCAAGACCTTCATTATTCTTAAATCGAATATCCTTTAATCCCTCTTGAAGGTCTCTTACGCCTTCTTCGATATCGAAAAGACCTTCACAAATGCGCCTTGATCCTTCACAAAGATTTCCTCTTTCAATTTCACAAAGGCCCGCTTTTACGTCTTCAAGACCTTCTCTGATGTCTCGGATGCCTTCCATGATATTGCGAAAGCCAATCGTGTCTTTGCAGACGCACCCTTCCCTTATTGCCGTAACAATGTCACATAATCCTTCTTCAATGTCTCTTATTCCTTCTCTGATGTCTCTTATTCCTTCGCAGTCTTTCATGATCAGATCCGCCAGGCCTTCACGGATGTCTCGGATTCCTTCACAGATATCTCGCAGGCTGTCTCTGATTCTTCTGACGCAATCATTTCTCCTGCCCTTGCATTCAAGGCAAATCTTATGCTCACCACACCTATCACACCTGCAGTCTATCCTATTCTCACCACACCTGTCACACCTGTCACACCTGTCACACCTGTTCTCATTACACCTATCACACCTGCAGTCTACCCTATTCTCACCACACCTACGACACCTGTCATCTCTATTGTCAATACAATCTGTGTGACGTCCGAAATCACGCCCACAGTCATCTCTGAATATATCTAAATTTCGAATTTCATCCCTATGGCCAAATTCATGGCAGTCCCTTCTGAAGTGATCAAACTCACGGCAATCGTCTCTTCTACCATCTATTCCAAAGAAATTATCATTCATAATGTTCCCTACACCTTATTCTTTAATATAGTAGTACTAATCTGTACTTAATATCAATATATGACCGCAAAGATGTAGTGTAACAAAAAAAAGGACGGCCAGTGGTAAAAATGCGTTGTATCTTGATTTGTATCTATAATTCTACTGCGTTTCTAAGAATGTGCACAACTTTATATCCTTGTTCTTCCAGTTTTTTCTCAAGCTGCTCCGTATTATAAGCGTTAAATCGTATGACCACATCGCACTTTTCAGCACTTCCGCCGTATACCGCGATGTGGCTGATGTTGTACTTAAAGGACGCGAAAATTCCGGTAACGTTAGCCAGCACACCCGGCTCGTTGCACGCTTCAATCGTAATGCGGCTTCCCGTATCCCTGAATCCCATCAAATCTAAAAACGCGTCAAATATGTCACTTTCCGTAATAATGCCTATGAGCTGGTTCTGATTTTCAACGACGAGCAGCGAGCCGATCCTATTTGCTCTCATTAAGACAGCCGCATCTTCCAAAAGCGCATCCGGCGCGATGGTGATGACGTTTTTGGTCATAGCACTGCTGACTTTCGTTTTTCCGAGCAAATAATTCATTTCAAAAATGCTTAACGTCGACGCTTTGTTTGGTGATACCTGTTGAATATCCCCTTCCGTTACGATGCCGACAACGCTTTTTCCATCTGTATCGACCACCGGGACACGTTTGAGCTTCTTTTCGTGCATCAGTTCGATGACCTCTGTAAGCGGAGCGTTATACATAATCGTAAACGGATTTGCGGACATGCGATTTTTTACATACATTCTCTTTACTCTCCTCCCAAATAAGCCTTTTTAATCTCTTCACTTTTTGCCAGTTCAGCGCCTGTGCCGCTGAGTACAATCTCCCCATTTTCAATGACATAGGCGCGGTCAGCGATCGACAATGCCATGCTGGCATTCTGCTCAATTAGAAGAACGGTCGTACCGTTTTGGTTGATGTCTTTTATGATATCGAATATTTCTTTGACCAGAAGCGGCGCCAGCCCCATGGACGGTTCATCGAGAAGAAGAATTTTCGGTCTTGACATAAGCGCTCTGCCTATCGCCAGCATCTGCTGCTCTCCGCCTGATAATGTTCCGGCCATTTGACGCTTACGGTTGCCCAGGATCGGAAACTTTTTGTACACGTTCTCCATATCCCGTTTGATCTCACCTCTGTCACGTCTTAAAAAGGCGCCCAGTTCCAGATTTTCATAAACGCTCATTTCTGCGAAAATCCTTCGGCCTTCAGGAACTTGAGAGATGCCCATCATCACCCTATCCGGAGCTCGCAAATTGACGATCGACGCGCCTTCAAGCAAGATATCCCCGTCCGTTGCTTTTTTAAGCCCTGAAACCGTACGTAACGTCGTAGTCTTTCCGGCGCCATTTGCTCCGATCAGCGTAACAATCTCCCCTTTTTCTACATTAAGAGAGATGTTTTTCAATACATGTATGACACCATAATGCACATTTAAATTTTTAATTTCCAGCATTACTCTATATTCTCCCCTAAATAGGCCTTAATCACTCTTTCATCGTTTTTGATCTTATCCGGCTCCCCTGATGCGATCATCATTCCGTAATCCAGTACATAAATGCGTTCACAAATCTTCATTACAAGCGACATGTCATGTTCGATCAGCAAAATCGTCAGATTGTACGTTTTTCGAATCCATGCGATCGTATTGGTCAGTGCGGCGGTTTCGTTGGGGTTCATGCCCGCAGCCGGTTCATCAAGAAGCAGAAGGACCGGATCAGTCGCAAGCGCCCTGGCAATCTCCAGATGCCTTTGATCTCCATAAGATAAATTTTTTGCCAGTTCATCTTTTTTATTGGTAAGCTTAAATATGTCAAGAAGTTTGGTGGCTTCTTCGCGTAAACGTTTTTCTTCTTTGTAGTATTTGGGTGTATGAAGGATCGCTACAGGAAGTGCATAGCCGATGTTCTGGTGCATCGCGATCATAACATTTTCCAGCACCGTAAGGTCCTTGAACAATCGGATATTCTGGAACGTTCGCGCCAGCCCATTTTTCGAGATCACATGCGGTTTTAAGCCGTTGAGCTTTTTTTCTTTTTCTTCTCTTGTCAATGTAATCGTTCCGGATGTGGGCACATAAACGCCGGTAAGCAAATTAAACAGGGTAGTCTTCCCCGCCCCGTTCGGCCCGATAAGCCCTACAAGTTCTCCTTCGTCAATGCTCATGCTTACATTTGACACAGCAGTTAATCCGCCAAAGGACTTTGTCAGTTTCTCGATCTTAAGCAGTGCCATTTTGTTTACCATCCGTTTCTGTCTATATTTCCATCTCAGATTTTCTTCCAAACCGCTTTATCAGTTTATCAAGCGTAAATTCCCTGGAACCCATAATCCCCTGGGGCCTGAAGATCATCATGCTGACAAGTAATACCCCGTAAATGATCATACGTACTCCAGTAAATGATTGAAGATAAGTAGTAGCGACCGCCAATATAACAGCAGCGATGATTGAGCCCGTGATGCTTCCCATGCCTCCAAGCACTACGATAACAAGTATATCGATTGATTTAAGGAAACCAAATTGAGTAGGGGCAATCAGATTAACATAAGAAGCATGTAAAGCTCCTGCAATTCCCGCAAAAAACGCACCGATTGCAAAAGCCATAATCTTGTACTTCGTTATATTGACGCCCATTGACTCTGCCGCCACTTCATCCTCACGTACGGAAATACAAGCCCTGCCATGAGACGAGTGAAGAAAATTATTTATACATAATATTGTAACGACGACGAAGAAGAACACCCATTCCCAGTTAACAACCATTGGTATTCCGTTAAGTCCTGCTGCACCGTTTGTGATTTCCAAATTTAGAAAGATAACTCTGATGATTTCTGCCATACCGAGGGTTGCGATGGCTAGATAATCCCCTTTTAGCCTGAGTGTCGGTATTCCAATGAGAATTCCCACAACTGTGGCGAGTAAGGCAGCTATTAGAATGCCCAGAAGAAAACCTGCGAGCGATTGCATCCTCATGTTTATGATCGCACATGCGTATGCGCCAATCGCCATAAACCCTGCATGCCCGAGTGAAAATTGTCCGGTAAACCCAGTTACTAAGTTTAAGCTGACCGCAAGGATTATGTTGATTCCGATCGTGTAAAGTGTAATCGCATAATAGGCGCCGATGATATTTGCCAGCATTAATGCCTTTACGATAACATATACGGACACAATCATGATAATTGTAGTAATTCTTGGTAATGTCAATGACTTCATAAACTTATACCTTCTCTCTCGTATTTTTGCCAAGAAGGCCTGATGGCTTAATTATCAAAACTATGATCATTATCGCGAATACGACTGCGTCCTTATACATAGAGCCTCCGTAGCCTGCCACAAATGTTTCTACGATGCCGATCGATATCCCACCGATCATAGCGCCCGGAATGATCCCTATGCCTCCGAATACCGCAGCTACAAACGCTTTAAGCCCCGGCATGATACCCATTAAAGGATTGATTGTGTTGTAGTATACACCGACAAGCACGCCTCCCGCACCCGCCAATGCTGAACCTATGGCGAACGTATATGAAATCGTCCGATCTACGCTGACGCCCATGAGCTGAGCTGCGTCCCTGTCGGTCGAAACGGCGCGCATCGCCTTACCTATGCGCGTCTTATGGACGATAAACTGAAGTAAAAGCATTAAAACAATCGTGACAATTATGAGGCATATTTGCTGAATGGTGATACGCAAGCTGCCTAAATAAAATACCTGTTCCGGCAGAAGCCGCGGAAAAGACCGAATGTTAGCACCCATAAAGTACATCGTCGTATATTCTAAAATCAGGGAGACACCGATTGCGCTTATAAGTAAAGTGATCCTCGAGGAATTGCGCAAAGGTTTGTACGCTACTTTTTCAATAATAATACCAAGTACTGAACATGTTACCATGGCGATTACAAGAGCCGGCAAAAGTGAAATCTGAAGGTAAGTTGTCACCCAAAAACCAATGTACGCGCCAAGCATATAAATATCTCCGTGCGCGAAATTGATCAGCTTTATTATGCCGTACACCATCGTATATCCCAGCGCGATCAGCGCGTAAACGCTCCCCAACGAGACACCATTCACTAACTGTTGCATTATTTGTTCCATGTCTGTCTCCAATTAATCAAATTTCCCTACTTGTTCAATTAATGGCGCTGCTCAAATCGCTTAGCGATTTGCAAGCAGACCTTATGCAAAGATTTCCCAAATCTACGATTTGGTGAAATCTACTGCAAGCAATAAAGACAAAAGCTTTTTTATGTAAATGGAGCCGAATAGGCTTCGGCTCCACCATTATATTACATTTTTTCTAAATAGTCTATAAATTAATCGCATCAATTTTATCGTTATGAGCCTACTCTCTCACTGCTCGCTGGTACACCGTCTATATATTCAATTACAACCGCTGATTTAATAGCATTGTGATTTTCGTCAATACTGAATGTACCTGTTATTCCAGAAAAGTTTTTGGTTGCTGCCATTGCGTCTTTGATCGCTACAGGATCTTCCGAGCCGGCCCTCTTAATAGCGTCGGCAAGAAAATAGCCCATATCGTAGCCGAGCGCCTGGAAGGCATTAGGATCTTTACCGTATTCCGAATTAAAGTCATTGATGAAATTTAACACCAACGGATCCTGATCCAAAGACGAGTAGTGGTTAACGAAGTATACTTTATTTAATGCGCTATCACCTGCCAGGTCGCGAAGCTCCGGCGCATCAAATCCGTCCGCTCCGAGAATCGGCTGGTCAATGCCCATGTCCCTTGCCTGTTTTATGATTAATCCGGCTTCTTCATAGTATCCCGGAAGAAAAATGACGTCAAACGATTTCGCTTTGATACTTGTAAGGATCGCATTAAAATCTGTATCTTTTGCTACATAAGCTTCTTCTGTTACGATTTCGCCTCCGTTTGCTTTAAAAGTATCTCTAAAGCTACTCGCAAGCCCTTTCGCATAGTCGCTTGAGCTGTCCATGATGATAACCGCTTTACTCGCCGACAAGTTTCTTGACGCATAGTTTGCCATCGCGGTCCCTTGATATAAATCGCTGAAACAGATGCGGAACGCAAACTCTTTTACACCGCTCGCGTCTACCGTTACATCGTCTGCCGTTGCAGACCCTGATAGCACAGGAATCTGATACTGAGTCGCGGCAGGGATAGTATTTTTAAATGGCGCCGAAGTTGCGGGTCCTAAAACAGCCACAACGCCTTGACGCGTCATAAGGTCGGTCGCGATTGAAAGAGCTTCCGCCGCTTCTGACTTGTTATCTCTTCGAACCAATTCTATTTGTTTACCGTTGACGCCGCCCGCTGCGTTGATTTCATCGATCGCCATCTTGATCCCGTCAACGGAACTTTGCCCATAAGAAGAATTTCCTCCCGAAAATTCATAATTCAGACCTATTTTGATTACATCGTTATTGTTATTATTGCCTCCACATCCGGTTGCCAGTACAATCGCAAGTGACAGAGCGACTGCCGCACTGAATAATCTTTTGAGTTTCATTAAATTCTCCTCCTTAGTTAATCCCAATTTTTTACTTTAAGTTAATTTAGGTTATATTCTAATCTGTTTTGATTCACCTGTCAATAATTGACTTACCCATCGTTATATTTTTTTCAAAAAATGGCTATAATATTACATGAAAATTGCATACTACTTAGTAATTCGAAAAAAGAGCAAATAGGAGGGATTTATGAAGTTAAAACTTGCTGTAATCGGAACGGGAATGGCCTGGGAACAGCTGCACTGGCCAGCAATTCAGCAGCTTGCTGATCGATATGAAGTCATCGCTGTATGTAATAAATCAATTGAAAAAGCACAAAATTTCGCGAATCTAATTCAGCTTCCACAAGATTGTGTGTACAGTGATTATCGTGAAATGCTGAAGCGGACCGACATTGATGTGGTCGATTTGCTTGTTCCGATTTCTGAAAATTATGAGGTCGCCAGAGACGTCCTCATGGCTGGTAAAAATTTAATCGCCGAAAAACCATTCGCGGCTACGCTTTCAGGTGCAAAGGAACTCATCGATTTGAAAAACGAACATCAATGTAAGGTAATGGTCGCTGAAAATTATCGTTATGAGGAGTGCTATACTTTCATCAAGGCTATCATTGAAGAAAAACAAATCGGTGAAATTACTCATTTTATTTTGAATACCGGCGCCGGCTTTGAAAAAGAGATGACTGAAAACAACTTTTCGGCAAAGGAATGGCGGCAGCATCCGGATTTTGAGGGCGGCATATTTTTGGATGGCGGAATTCATGATATCGCGATGATGCGCTTTCTTTTCGGAGATGTGGAAACCGTGAAAGCGTTTGCCAGAAAACATGACAAAGAGTATTGCCCGTATCATAATATCAATACTCTGATCAAATTCCGAAACGGCGTCATTGGGAACTACACGTACTGCTCATCCTCAGCTGATTTACAAAAACCACCCGTAGGCCTTCGGATTTATGGTGAAGATGGAGACCTTTATCTGGAAAGCAAAAAATCAGGCATGATTTATATAAACTATAAAAACGGCATGATCCAAAACCGCCCCTTTGCGCCTGGAAAAGGCTATTACAACGAATTTTTAAACTATGCAGAGGGGAATATTGTTTCAACGCCTGAAAAAGAAATCGGCGACATGGAGCTTGTCTTTACAATTCTGGAAAACATCGATTCATGATTGTCTTTATTAATCAGTTTTGACCCAACGCAGACGTGTCGTGCGCTTTTTGCCTCCCGGCCCGATTCTGCTTGGGTCTGCGCTCAAAATCAGGACATTGTCGCTTTCCTTTGTGATGTATCGCTTTTGTGAGCTGCCAATCCAGTTTGGAATCAGACTAAATTCCAAATGGTGATATACGACCGCGTTTTTTTCATCTACATTAAATTTTCCGGCATAGGCGAAAAATCCGCGGGCAGCAGACAAGGTCTGCTTGATTGTGCCGCCTTCCATATCGGGAATATCATAGCGCATCCTGCCTGTTTTGCTGATCTGCACCGAAACCCAACCGTCGTTTGAATAACAAATAAAACCGGCAGCTCCCGCCCCCATCACATCGATCACCTGCCCTTCTTCATCAGTGGCCGTGAACAAATCAAGCTTCCATGTGCCTACTAACCAATCGCGATACATCAAGTTACCTCCTTATCTTTTGAAAGGACTTTCCTTTCCAATGTTTACGTTATACATCGAATTTAGCACCAGCCATCCTGGCAGGAAGAGCGTATTGATATTCCAATAGCCCATTCCTCGCAACCGATATTTTTCGATCAGCCCAAGCTTGGCCTGAAAGCTTCTCGCGTCGTCAAACCATACAACATGCTGCCTGCCAGAACGGTTGTAATAAAAATATGGCGATTTTGCCGTTTCATCAAATCTGATCTCCGAGCCCGTGTTTACCGCCAGGTTCACAGCCTCACGGTTCATGATCAGTGAAGCCGGAACACCGCTTGTATATGGAAGCGGCCAATCATAGCCGTAATTCGGCATACCCATCAAAACCTTATCATGTGGGATTTCACTGACAGCAACAGCAATCGCCTGATCCACCTTATTGTACGGTGAGACTGCCATCGGCGGGCCGTATTTGTAACCCCAGTCATAAGTCATGATCAATACCATGTCGACGATTTCGCCAATCGCCCTGTAATCAACCCCTTCCGTCAAAGGCCCTTCCTGCTCCAAACTGTCTTTAGCGGCAAGCGCTGTTGAAACCTGATATCCGAGCGGATGAAGCCGCTGTACTGTTTTTTCCAGAAACGCAACATAGTTTCTTCGGTCTGCGCGCGCGATATATTCAAAATCCACATCAAGGCCATAATATCCCTTTTCTTCCATAACTCTAATAATATTATTCAGCAAGACATCCTGCGCGTAAGGGTTTCGTAAGATTTCAGAAGCAAGCTCGGAACTGAAGTTGCCTGATTCATCAAAATTGGTTAATACCATCAGCGGCGCCACTTGCCTTTGCTTTGCTGTTGCAATCACCCCATTGTCATTGATTGGAATCAGACTGCCGTTTGGCCTTGGACTATAGCTGAAAATGCTTATGAATGTTAAAAATGGCAGTGTGGCCGACAGGGTTTCATCCGTAATAAACGGATAGGCGTAGCCATTTACATCTACTCTCCGCTGATAAGCCGGCACACTCGGAATGCGAATGATCTGACGCGGATAAATGACCTGGTTATAGGAAATCTCCGGGTTAGCACGAAGAATAGCCGGAATTGTAACGCCAAATCTTTGTGAAATGCTATAAAGGGAGTCACCCTGCCGCACTTCATAAACGATCGGTTCTGACTCAATCACCAAAGCCTGCCCGACTACCAGGCGGTCAGGGTAATCCAGCTGGTTGGCGGCAATGAGGCTCTGTTCCGAGACACCAAATTCCTGTGCGATGGCATATAAGGAATCGCCCTGTTTTACAGTATAAATGTTCATTCAACTTCTCCCATCTCTTCTTTCCTGATGATTTTATAGTTTATGCCGTAAGATGGTCAAATAGTTATCATTTGTATTTATGTAGCGCTTCCTGTTCAAACAATGTCAGAACTTCTTCCGGGGCAAACCCGGATAATCCGATTTTGGTATCGGACAACACCCTGCATACGCTGGAATTATAAAATCGATCTAATGTGACGGAATAATTCCAGTTGTATTTCTTTGAGATGCCTTGCACGATAGCCTTTATGTATTTTGTGTCTTCCTCGTGTAAAGTTCCGGAAAGAAGAGAGGGAATTTTTTCGATTTCAAGCAATTCTTTTACTTCACTGATGACGTCCTGAATGCTTAAGTTACGCTTTGTTTCAAAATTATTGATGTATAAATGCCAGATTTTGCGTTCATTCAACACTCGAAATGCGCTTGCTCTGTCATTGTCGAAAAACACCGGCGCGGTAATTTCAACGATCCAAATTATGAATTCGGCGATTTCTTCTGTAATAATTCTTCTTAACATCGACACCATTTCCCTTTCTAGAGTTGGCTATTATATAATGAAATTTTACCGTTAGGCTCATAATGAATGTATGATGGGACACAGTTTGAAGTGCCAAACCACATTCCGGAGGCCCCGATCTCTGGCCGCCAGCTTGAAAAGAGCGGATAATCGCTAAAATCACTGTAATGCGAGGAACCAAACGTGCAAACTTCCAAATTTGAAATCTTCGCTCCGATGGATTTTGAAAAGCAGTTTTGCCCGTCGAATCCCTTATTCATTCCCATAGCGATAACAGCCTTCACCGAAGCGTTTTCAAAGTTATCTACCGCGGACTTTTTTCGTATTATCTCCAGACCGTCAAGCTCAATTACCAAATCTGTGTGACCTTCCGATATGTATTCGACGTAAAAGTTCAAGCCACGCGTTTCCCCTTGCTCTATGGAAATGTTGTTTCCCCAACGCCATTCGTTGCCTTGTCTCATAAATACCGTCCACTTGTTATAGTGTGGATGTACGGAATCTTCGATAAACTGGAATCCGCCTTCGACATTACCCTTGTCTCCTTCCCAGTCAAATCCGAAATAAACATATGGGCAATCGCTTTTTTCTAATTCAGGAACAAAAGGAAGCGTTATATCGGCTCTAATGCCGTCAAATCCGCTGAAATGCAGTTGTTTCCTTTGAAATATTCCCGTTGTGCCGCCATTAATATTAAAAGCGGTGAGCTCTGTCGCATAAACTGTCCGTGAAGAATCCTCCCAGTCTACGGCATAACCGTAAGCTTCCAGCACCGCCCGGAGGGGCAGGTATGTCCTTCCGTTTATTATGACTGCAACCGTATCTATTTTGACGGGAAACTCGTTTACCATGATTTCGTTTTCATCGACAGGTATTTTTACCGTCACATTTCCTTTTCGTGTAACAACAGTTCTCGACAACGGTTCCCAGTCTACATCACAACCGATCGCGTTAAGACACGCCCTGACCGGCATCATGGTCCGCTCTTCCCTGTTTATGTACGGCACACCCGTATATTCGTCGAACGCTGCCGGCACGCCGTTCGTTATGAACAAAACGGGCTTATCAGCGGCATAACAGGCTGTTGCCGAAATGAATATTATTATAATCAGAATCAAATGTTTTCTCATATGTTACTTCCTTTGCGGCGGATACCCGTGCTTTTAAGCATGGGATGAAGCCGCACTCCACCTTTCTTTAGTTTATGACCTTTTATTTTTACAATTAGTTCCTTAATTATGGAAGAGGAACTTCCCGTTAGGATTCGATAAACTGTATCAATTCCAAATTAAACTGATCACGTTCATCATAAAATGATCCATGGCCGCCATTTTCAAATGAAATGAGCTTTGAATCGCGAATCTCTTGACTTTGTATAACGCCCAACTGATATGGCACAACCTTGTCATGGACTCCATGCAAGATTAACGTTGGAACATTGATTTTTGCGAGGTCCGCAAACAATTCTTCAGTAATCCATGCTTCTGAGATTGCTATGGTAGACCAGCTTGCAGCCTGCAGCCCTAAATCAAAAAACCAATCAGAGAATGGTTGTGATACTGGCTTGTAAAAGAAAATGTCCCCGAAGTCACGCAGCATTTTAGGCCGGTCTTCATATGCTGCCTGAATAAAGTTTTTTTCTATATCTTCTGCATTTTGCCCATAAGGAAACTCTGGGCGCTTAATCAGGCTGGGCGCTGCCGCGGCAAAAAGAGCTAGTTTTGACACTCCGTATCCGCGGTGACGAGCCATATATCGTATTGCGATTGCTCCTCCCGTAGAATGTCCGGCCAAAGTGAAATTTTGCAGATCTAATGCTTTTACCACATACAAAATATCATCTGCCAACCGATCATAGGTATAGCCATGAACCGGTTTGTCTGAATAGCCAAAACCTCTGGTGTCAACCCCGATGCAACGGTACCCCATTGGGATGAGTTGATTATACTGATATTCAAACATTTTATGGTTTGCGGGCCATCCATGAATAAATAAGATTGGTTTCTTCCCTGACGGGTTTATGTCATTAACATAAATTCTTACATCTGATTCCGTTTTAATCAATGATTCCATATGTATTACCTCTTCATTAATAATTTATAATACATATTATTCATAAGTAATCATAGCGACACTGATTTCTTTGTCTATTGTTGAATCACCTTTAGTTGATTTTTTCTTATTTCGATTGTATCACATCTTCTCATTGGAGTCTATTGTGTTCAATTATAAATTATAGAACGTATTCTTTTTCCTGCGTCCTTGCGCTGATTCAAGTTAAAGGATATAATGGTTATATCATGGTCAGTTTGCAAATCGCAACAGCGCCATTAAAAGAAGGGAAACCCCACTATGGCAAAATCACTCATATTGGCCGAAAAGCCGTCTGTAGCCCGTGACATCGCAAGAACGCTGGGCTGCAAGCAAAACGGAACCGGCTGTATTATCGGAGACAAATACATTGTAACATGGGCGCTCGGACACCTTGTAACGCTCGCAGATCCTGAAGTTTACAACAAACAGTATGAAACATGGAGCCTGGAAACCCTCCCTATGCTGCCACAGAAACTGCAGCTTGTGGTCATAAGGGAAACATCAAAGCAGTATGGTATTGTGCAAGGACTGTTAAGACGGCCCGATGTTTCAGAGGTAATCATCGCGACCGATTCAGGCCGCGAGGGAGAACTTGTGGCCCGCTGGATTTTAATGAAAGCGGGGTCTAAAAAACCGGCCAAACGTCTTTGGATTTCCTCCCAGACTGACAAAGCCGTACGTGATGGCTTCAAAAATCTGAAGCCTGCCGGCGAATATTACAATCTATTTTTGTCAGCGCAGGCCCGCGCCGAAGCAGACTGGCTTGTCGGCCTGAATGTCACGCGGGCGCTTACTTGCAAGCACAATGCAAGCCTTTCCGCCGGACGTGTACAAACTCCAACGCTTGCTATGATTGTGACCAGAGAACAGGAGATTAAAAACTTTGTATCAAAGGATTTTTATACGATCAAAGCAAAATTTGACGGCTTTACAGCAGTCTGGATGAGCGCAAACAAGCAAACCCGTTTGTCTGACCGTCAAAATGCCGAAACCATCGCGCAAAAGGTTTCCGGTAAATCAGGTGCGATCATTGAGGCCAGCAAGCAGTACAAACATAAAGCTCCGCCCGCAGCGTATGACCTGACTGAACTCCAACGCGACGCCAACCGTAAATACGCCTATTCGGCAAAGAAAACACTTTCCATTATGCAGTCGCTGTATGAGCAGCACAAACTGCTAACCTATCCACGCACGGATTCCAGATATATTACCTCTGATGTAATCGCTACCCTTCCTGACCGCCTGCGAAGCGTTGCGATCTCAGACTATAGGGAAATGGCGCTAAATCTTTTAAAAACGCGGCCGCTTTCAACGAAGTACCTGGTAGATGACAGCAAGGTAGGAGACCACCACGCTATCATCCCTACTGAAGAACCAGCCAACCTCGCAAGACTTACTTTTGAAGAGCGAAATATTTACGATCTGGTAGTGCGAAGATTTCTGGCAGTGCTTTCACCAGCTTTCGAATATGAAGAAACAAAGCTCACAATTGAGATCAATAAAGAACGGTTTTATGCAAAAGGCCATATCGTAAAGTCTCAAGGCTGGAAACAAGCATATGATATAACGCTATCTGATGACGAGGATGACGATTCCGATATAAAAGAACAAAGTCTGCCACAAATCAGGCAGGGCGACAAAGCTACTGCAGCATCATGCACTGTAGAATCAGGTAAAACAAAGCCGCCCGCACGCTACACGGAAGCAACGCTTCTCACAGCTATGGAAAACCCCGGCAGCCATCAGATGAGCGACGAGATGCGCTCGATTCTCAAAACGACAAGCGGGCTGGGCACGCCTGCTACACGGGCAGATATCATTGAAAAGCTTTTCACCTCTTTTTATATCGAACGAAGCGGGAAAGAAATTGTACCTACATCAAAGGGTATACAGCTTATTTCCATCGTTCCCGCCGACCTGAAATCTGCGGAACTAACGGCAAAATGGGAGCAGGAGCTTGCCCTCATCAGCAAAGGCCGGTCAAAAAGCGATGTGTTTATTAATGAAATGCGTTCATATGCGTCGAAGCTTGTCTCCATGGTGATCGCCAGCAACGCAAGCTATGTTCATGACAACATGACACGTGAAAAATGCCCCGATTGCGGCAAATTTTTGCTGGAGGTCAAAGGCAAAAAAGGCATTATGCGCATCTGCCCCGATCGAGAATGTGGCTACCGCAAAGGTATATCAATGCAGACAAACGCCCGCTGCCCAAATTGTCATAAGAAATTGGAAATGCGAGGCGAAGGTGATAAGCGTGTGTTTTACTGTGTATGCGGACATAGAGAAAAGCTAACCGATTTTGAAAAGCGGCGAGCTCAAAGCGGCGCCGTTAAAAATGATGTGAAAAAATATATGCAAAAGCAAGAAAGTGAACAAAAACGTGAAGCCAGCGGGAATTCGGCGTTGGCAGCACAGCTTGCAAAATGGAAAGAGCAGAATGATAATCATTAATTGACAAACCAAATTAAATATCTCACATAAAAAAAATCAATGTTGTTTATTAGCAGAAAAAATCAGGAGGAACCATGAAGAAATTTGTATTACTAATATTATTATGTTTGGCTCTATGTTTCATAACAGGCTGCTCAAAAAACGATAAGGCAGCAGACGAAACATCACTTAACCAAGAACAAGAGCAAGAAGAAGGCGCAGGAAACAATCAGAGCGTTGACGATGAAACTTTGAATAATGAACAATCCGACAAAACTTTTGTAATAGAAGACATGTTTTCAAAATCTGAAGATATTCCGGACGTATTTCGTTTTGACGTTACTATTCCCAAAATTAAAGACAGCGTTCCCAACGCAGATAAAATCAATAATAAAATTCGTTCGGACTATCAAGAAATCATGTCAGCTGACAGATCAAACTATACGGAACTTGTTACAGGGTTCACCTATCCGGTACTGAATGTGAAATATGAAATCTATTCCTTTGACGGCGTATATGAAATATGTGTTCTGGGGGAAATATATTCTGCACAAGGCTCCGGCGTTTCATTCTGGGCGATGCGTTACTATTATGATACAAACATAATGGATGAAATATCAGAAGAAGAATTTTTAAGCAAATTAGGCTACAGTAAAGAAAAAATCGTTCAAGCGTTTTATGATGAAGTTGTTGAGGATGGAGATACAGGTTACACATATGAAGACTTCATCACTTTCTGGTATTACATTGATCAGAACAAGCAATGCGTATTTCATTCGGGGCTGTACTCGTGAATGTTTTCTTTCTTGGCCTGGTCAGTTTCTTCACCGACATCAGTACGGAGATGGTTTACCCGCTTATCCCATTGTACCTTATTTCGGTCTTTGGGGCGACGCCCGCTTTGGTCGGCGTGATTGAGGGAGTCGCGGAAAGCCTCGCAAGCGTCCTCAAAGTATACAGTGGATACATTTCCGACAAATCCCAGAAGAAAAAATCCATTGCTCTTGCAGGGTATTCGGCAGGGCTGTTTTATAAAATCGTCTTGCTCCTTGCCGGATCTTGGACCGGTGTGTTGCTTGCGCGGATCGTTGATCGCTTTGGTAAAGGCATCCGCACTGCACCACGCGACGTCCTGATCAGCGAAAGCGCGAACAAGGATGCGATGGGAAAAGCTTATGGACTCCACAAAGCGCTTGATATGGCAGGCGCATCTCTTGGAATTTTGATTACATACTTCCTGCTAAAAGGCGGTTTTAACGATTACAAAAAAATGTTCTTGCTTTCAATCATCCCCGCCGTTTTGGGCTTGTGTATGTTCTTCTTCGTTAAGGAGACGAAAGCGGAGCGCCCGCGGACCTCACGTCTGCATCTGTGGAAAAGCCTGAAAGAATTGGACGGGCAGCTAAAACTATACCTGCTCATCGTACTGCTGTTCACATTAGGTAATTCCTCGAATGCTTTTCTGCTGCTGAAAGCGAAGGCGGTCGGCTTTGATGATATCTCGGTAGTCCTATTGTACTTTGCCTATAACATCACAGCGTCGATTTTATCGCTGCCTTTCGGAAAATTAAGCGACAATGTAGGCCGTAAGGCATTGCTGGTATCAGGTTACCTTGTTTTTTCAGTTGTGTATTTCGGCTTCGCTTTCGCGTGGAATCAGCCGTTTTTAGCGCTGATGTTTGTGCTTTACGGAGCATATACGGCTATGATTGCCGGAGTTGAGCGGGCATTTATCGCCGAGATCGCCCCACCTGAATTGAAAGGCACAATGCTTGGGCTGCAATCGACTGTGGCTGGAATTGCCCTGCTGCCTGCAAGCATCATAACGGGCCTTTTGTGGAGCGCTTTCGGTTCGGTGGTTCCGTTTGTGTTTGGAGCGGTGCTCTCATTTGCAGCTTCGTTGATTTTGATGATTTTTATGAGCAACAAGACGATATCGCTATATTCGTGACGCCGCATATACGCTTTTGCCTGCTTTGCTATATGAAACTTCATATCCGAAAGCCTCAAGCACCGGACGCACGGGCAAATAAGTCCTTCCGTCTTTTATGACCGCAATGGTATCCATTGTCAGCGTTTTACCATTTACTAAATATTTGTCGCTGCCAATATGAATTGTAATATGCGTTTCATCAAGATCTGCGCTGACAGAAATAACCCTTCCTTTTTCGTCTGATACATAGCTGATCTCCGCGCCGATCGACTCCAGTAGTTTGCGCATTGGTATGAGCGTCCTGTTGTTCTCGTCAATAAACGGAATTCCCATTCCATCCTTTATGGTAAATGGTATGGCTTGATTGTTTATGACAACCCATATATAGTTATTGATTTCCTTGTCACTCAACCCGTCCATTGCCGCTATTGTGTCATGGATCATGGATACCACGCTGGTTTCATCATATGTATCCTCGTTGACGTCAAAAAGCATTACGCCTCCGGCGCTTCTTAAAGCGATCATTGTCTTCTCGCGAAGTGTGTTCAGGCCATTGTAAGTTGATTCAGGTTCTGTATCGGCATAATCCCTGTACGCGTTTTCCTTGTCCATATCCACTAAAAATCTGTATTGCTGCCAGCTCGGCCTGGCATATAATGGCATTCCCAGTATTAACTTTTCTGCCGGGACATTCCTGAAATTTTTCCAATAATTTATGGTGGTATTTGAAAACCAAATGGGACTGTGGTTTGGATCACTATGTAAATCGTAGCACATCAAGCTTATAAAATCAAAGTTCTCTAACGTTTTATCTGTAACTGCCGCCAGGCCCTCCCACACGTTTTGGCCGTTCGTACTTCCCGTTCCCGGCAAAGCCGTTGACAGGCCCTTTCCAAGGGGACGCAGCTTCCCAGCAAGCTCTGCGATCATTTTTTCATAATCACCACTGGTAGAATACCTCGGATACTCCCAGTCCATTTCTACTCCGTCAAAGCCATACTGATTTACAACATCTATGACATTGTTTATAAAAATTTCTCTTATCTCATCGCTGGCCGCGATTTTTTCAAACGTACTCACAAGCGGCGGGCCATTTTTTTCCGAATACCCGCCAAGGGAAACATAAACCTGTGTCCCAACACGATGACACTTTTCAATCAGTTGTGTTAATTCCTCCGGTTCCTGAAACGGTTTACAGCCGCCATCTTCAGTAGGAATTAAAAAACCGTACATGATGTGCGTTAGCTTCTCTGCCTGCAATTTTTCTACCGGGGCATCAAACCATTCACCGCAATAGTAGCCGATTACTTTAAAAGAATCTGCGCGATTCGCGGCAGTTTTTTGAACATCACCGAAGCCCTTTTCCTCAATTGCCCTGATAAAATCCTCGTACGTTTTTTGTTCTTCTTCCGGCAATATCGTAATCATTTCCTTAAATTTCCGGATCATCTCATCTAAAAACATTTCATAGGCTATGCGCTTTTCTTCCGGCATATCGTCAAGCCCTTGTTTTAACCCTGTCAGCACTGGGATCTGCCTCTCTATAAGAAATCGCACTTTTTCTCTTATGTCTTCAGTCACGCTCTCTATTTCTTCCTGAGTAAGCTGTTTCGGCTCGGGAAGTTTTTTGTCTTTATAGTGTGAGGACAGGATTTCAAGCGGAGTGACAAACGGTTCCCGCATAATGCGCTCTTTCCAGTTTTCGTCCAATCTGTCCAACAACACGCAGGCAAACATTCCAATGTTGTAAGACTCCGAAACCACGCCAAGGCGGATATAACTGTCTTGATACTGCGCAAGGGAAGTGAACGCCTGTTCCAAATCCTTTTTGCCGCTTATCTGATCGGGATAGAAAATATACAAAGACGAAACCAATTCAAAATACTGCGCTGTTCCTTCAATTCGGTCAAAATATAATGTATTTGCGTAATCGTTGGCATTTTCGATTTTATAGTTTTCATAGGTAGCCAGCGCATTTAAAATCAATTTCGTGTTGCCAGGTTCGGCTGCAGCCCACATAAGTTGTGTTTGAAGCAGATTCCGCTTTGCCCGCGCGGAAATATCAAGAAAAAATTCATCACGACCGGAATTCGCGATACTTTCCAGATCCGGGTTATTCCATTTATCGTTCTGCTCCCATTTATGAAAGCCTTCATGCGTAAGCCAAAGAATCGAGTCATACGCGCCCACATGAGGTGTGTCCCAGCCATTTTTGTCTTTAACAGATTGATCAGAAACTGTGATGTACATTCCGCCTTCAAAAAAACTGAAATCATCCGGTCTTTCCCGGTGCGAAACGCCCATTTGCTTCACGTCTTCTTCAGATAATTCCGTTACCGCGCCATCTGGCGCAATAAACCAAAAACGGTTCGTGTCGACATCTTCCAACACGACCGACTTACCCACAACAGAATTGCCAGGCCAGCATAACGGCGCAACTTGATTGTAGCGCGCCATTTGTTCCGCAAAAACCGGAACAAATTCAGAGACAGTTTCAGGCTGGCTTTCTATGCTGACCGGATTCTGCGCACTCGCAAACGCCGTTGATGTAAAGACCATTAAAAGCGTCAGCAACAAGCATAATAATCGTTTTCTTTCCATTTTTTTACCTTTCCTTCAGTTCTGTTTGTTGATATCTACAATATGAATTGTAAAGTATAAATGCACTTTACAGTCAATAAAAAATGATAAACCGTAAGAATAATTCCAATTATAGAGCAGTCAACCGGTCAGGGCAACTATTTTCTGTTTAGGCGGCTTCCTATTGACATTAGTGTTGCTTTATCCCTTAGACTTATGATAGGACAAATAACAAGGATGGAGTTGATTATAATGAAGTCGTTGAAAGCCATTTTTAAAAAAATAAATCCCTTGACTGCGATAATATCAGCGGTCACAAGGGCTCGCGACGCGGACAGGTATATGCAGATTATGCTTGAATTCATGCCGCTGAGCGCGAGCTTGTGGGACGCAGCGGCCGGTTGTCGCGCGAATTGGTGTATGAGTATATTTAAAAAACGTTTACCGGCGGTTCCTGCCATTTCGAGTGGATGCACTTGACAACGAACGGAGAGCCCTTTCCCTGTGAAATAATTATGATTAAGGTCGAGCACCAGGGAGAACCCCTCGTCGCAGCATATAAAAGAGACCTGCGGGAGTTAAAGGCGACATTTGCTGCTATGCACAAAGTCGAGGATGATCTGCGGATGGCGCTTGCTTTTGCCGAGGATAGCGCCAAGGAAAAAGGCGAGTTTTTGGATAATATGAACCACGAATTACGCACGCCTTTAAATGGGATTTTAGGCTTTCTTCATATGATTTCGCAAGCCGCCACAATGGAAGAACAACGGAAACACATATCAAGCGCCGAACATATATTGTCCAATCTGATTGATAATGCGGTAAAGTTTACTGAAAAAGGCAAAATCACGGTGCAAGCAGGCACAAACGGAAAGAATCAAACTGATAATCATGTCGAAATCGTTTCTATGTGCGGGATACCGGGGGCGGTATAAAGCCTGACCAAATGAAGTCATTGTTTGAACCGTTCTGGCAGGCGGACTCCTCGCTGACCAGGGAACGCTGCGGCACAGGGTTGGGGCTCCCGCTCTCTAAGCATCTGGTGACTTTGCTTGGCGGAAAGACATGGGCGGAAAGTGAATACGAGGAAGGTTCCACGTTCTATTTTACTGCGCGTTTTGGTTTGCCGGGCGCTTCGGATTTTGCCACAGACGTTGAACAAGTGGCTTAGACCGGCGTATAGTGGATAAGGACAAACTACACCCTCCTAAAGCTCTTGAGCTTTTAACTCTATCATATCCACCAATTTTTCCACATCTGTAAGTGCGTTAATAACTGGAATTCCTTCAATTTCTATGTTTTGCCCTGACACAACGCCTGAAATTGCAAATACAGCTTCATCAAGCCTTTCATTGATTTCCTCCATGTTTCCAGCTGTCAATATCTTTGGAAAACTCTCTTGACGCGCGCCTTCGATAACGACAAAATCATGGTCAAACCATTTTAACAATTCATTGATTTCAAGCCTTTCAGATACCATAACTGCTGTTTTATTAAGCCCCCTGCCGACAACCATCTCAGCTCCTGCCTGCATATGCCGCCATGTATTTGTCCCGGGCGTATCGAATTCGAATTTGTCCGCGTGAATATCTTTAATAGAAGCAACTCGATATCCGCGCCCTTTCAATTCGCCTATGACTTTTTCGATTGTGGTTGTTTTGCCCGTCTTGGATACGCCAACTACACAAAATACTTTCACGCTTTCCTCCTGCATAAATTACCTTGAAATTTGCGAAGCGCCTTATCATTAAAATAAATCGTATTTTTACTTTTGGATAGTTTAACTTCGCCTATCCACGCGGGTCCATTATCTGAATATCCAGTTTTTAGCTCTATATACCTGATTTCTCTTTCCATCGTATTCTCTCTCCAAATATAAACACCACCACATACAGACCATTTCAGCCGGTTGCGTAACAAATAATTTTACGCTTGCCAGTGTGGCATAGTTCATCTACTTAATATCTCCGGTTATTTATACGTCCTGAAAGTTGAAAATTTACTGGCCAACGAATCACGCATCTTTTCAATTATCAGTGTATCATTAAAACAGGTTTTAGGGAACACATAGACGAATTTATTATCATCCACCAAGAGAAAAGCGGAAGGAATTTCATACGCTTTCTTAAAGATTGACCATAAACATTCGCTTCGAATTTCTTCTCCGGTAATGAAAACCCTATCATCACTAAAGCGATAACCTGCTCCTTTTCTCTTTCCGTAAACCTTCAAATAATCTTGAATTGGCCGTTGATAGTAAAAATAAAACAACATAACCCCACAAAAAAAGAACACCAGCGATAACAGCGCGTATTCGTTAAATATCAACGACAATACAATCGCGCCAATTATTATTGGATATGTAAGGAACGCGTATGTTCGTATCTCACAAACACGTAAAATATAAAATGACAAGGCTTTCTTAATCTCGTTTTCATTGTAACTTACATTAATTTCAATATTTGTTTCCATCTCTATCTCCAATGATATTTTCTATATTTCCCCTGTTTTCTGTTTCAAAAAATCCATAAATTTATTTTTTTGTTCTAAGTCTAAAAAGGCGGAAAGCGGTATTAATATTGCTTTTAAAGCGCCTATATAAATATAAATACAGTTTTTATCATACTCAATTCGCTCTACTGCTGAATATTTTGTACGCGAAGTAGTGGTGTTTGAAATCTCTTCTATACAATCGTCTTTAAGGGTGAGTTTTTGGCGACCTATAAAATCATTACTTTTACCCTCTCGAATGTATTTTTTTACAGAATTTCTTATTAATCTCGCGTAAAACTTTGGAAAGATTATTATCCATAATACCGCGATAACTATAATCACTGGTAACGCGATAGAGCAAATCAATAAAAAGATTGGCAGCATATCTCAATATAAGGCGTGTACGTTTCTCGTGTTTTGAGTGGTCAAAGTGAAATAAGTTAAAATCTAAATAATCCTGTTCCGTTACATCAAACTCAATAGTCATTATTTTCATTTCCTCCGTTGTGCCAATAGTAGAAAGTAATTCCCATACTTTTTGCTGTGTTTTCATCCCAATCGTGGTGCATATGCGGCGGATACTCATTATACTGGATATCATCTCCATACTCTGATAAATTCGCGCAGGATTGTGCCATTGATGTAAATACTTCTCTCTCTCCACTAATAATTAGCAGCTTCCCCCTACTTTTTACCGTTAGTTTATGCCAAGTTTTCCATCTTTCTGGAAAATTTTCCGAGTAGGATACCTGCCGTACTCCATGCAATTATTCCCAATCCAAGGGAGTCCAATTGTTTTCAATCCGTTCAACAATATCAGGAATTGAAAACATCCCCCATGGTGATAGCTTTTTTTCTTCTGGTGATAATTTTGCAACTAATCTTCGGTGTAGTGTTTCAGAGTCAACAATGTGCCAGCCCAAAAATTCTGTCCTTATTACATGCTCTGTTCTGTAATATTTCGGCGCTTCTGAATCTTTCGGTACTGAAAAGTTGCCAACAAAATGTATCATTTTTTTACGCAAAGCATATTTCAATGGTAATTCTGAAAAAAACAATTCTTTCCGCAAAACTATTTGATCGATATCCAAATCTGATTCTTTATTGTATACTCCTGGCACAATACGAATAATTTCAGACTCTTTTGGCGGAGTTTCTTTCACACACTGAATGAACCCAATTCCATTTGTGAGGTTTAGTGAAAACACATCGCCTTTTCTAATTTTCGGTAATGCCATGCCAACCCTCCTAGATTATTTGTACCCTACTGTTTTCAACAACTCATAACCTCGTTTCAATGAATCCGCATAAATTGGGTTCGTTTTCGAAATAGAGTTTATTTTATTGAGAAGAGTTCCGCCATTTTTTGACAAGCCGTTTATTTCTATCAATGCCTGTTCAACTGCTCTAGCATCAGTGCGACTTAAATTTGTTAAAAGTTTCTCAATTTTTATCCCTTTTGTGGCTAGATGTTCAGTTTGTCTTCGCGCAATATTATTTGTTATTCCAACGTATTGAGTTACCTTACTAGTGTTGTGTAAAATCTATATTTTCGGATACAAGCGTTTCAGCTTGATTCGTGCATCATCAGTGGTGAATCTCCAGTCCACGGACAGATTGGCAGAGTTTCTCGTACAAGTCCACGCTTTTACCTGGAACGCCATTTCTTCCTTGGTTGGGATTCTGTGCTTAAGGCACTGCTTGCTTATAACGCCAATCTCAATTTCTGCCATATTCAGCCACGAGCCGTGCTTCGGCGTGTAGTGTATTTCGAAACGTTCGGCCAATCGGCGCGCCTCGTCCGGTGCGAACGCTTCATAAAGAGATGCCAAAGAGTGGGTATTCAGGTTGTCCATCACGATCACGATTTTCTCTGCGTACGGATAATACTTGTCCGACAGGTCCCGTAGACAGCAGGCGAAGTCGATCTTTGTACGCGTGTCGGTAACCGCCGTATAACGGCGCGCCGCCAGCGGCTCGAACATCATAAAGATATCGGCGACGCCGTTGCGGACGTATTCATAATCGTATATCTGCGGACGCCCCGGCGCCATCGGTATCGGTGGGGCCACCTCCCCAATTAGCTGCCTGTTGGTTTCGTCCATGCATACTACGGGGCGTAGCGGGTCATATGGCTTCTTGTAAACCTCCAAAACGTCTTCCATTCGCTCTACAAACTCTGCTGACGGTTTGGGTATGCACCACTGCTCTTGTAACCATGGCTTAATTTCGTTTTTTTTAGACAGTCACCGATGGCCGTGTGCGAAACGCTCTCCATTATACCGAGCTCGACGACCTTGTCTGCCAGAAGCCGCAACGTCCATTGGCTGTGACCCTCGGGCGCCTTACTGCACGTGAGCGCTACAATTTTCGCCTCAATCTCCCCGTCGATTTTGATCCTCGGCGCGACCTCGCGCTTCTCGCGGCCCAGCGCCGCGTTCAGCCCTTTCTCCACGAACCTGCGCCTTAAGTTCCCGACACTCTTCTCCGTCGTATGGTACGCCCGCGCAATACTCTTGTCAGTCCACTCTTTATTTTCCTCGATTTCGTCTACAGCTAATAGTATGTTAGCGTGCCGGATTCTGTATCCCTCTGTTTTGCCTTTGAAAATGATCCTCATCAATTGGTTCCGCTCTTCTGCCGTTAACGTTACGCGATATTTGATATTCATTTTAAATCACCCTACACCAGTATAGCAGGACTATTAAGAACAAACAAGTGTTTTAATAAGGAATTTTAACCTTTACACAACACTAGATGTGTATGAAACATAGACAGTCGTATTTCCAACTGTTTTTGCGGCTGTTGTCGCTGTTTTTGCTGCGCCTCCACCAGGAACCACCATGATGCCTCAAAGTTAAAACCCTGGAGACGAGCCGAAAACTCAATTCCCGGGATTCCTTTTGTCAACACGCCCCCGCGTTAAGCACTTACAGATAAATTTTCATTATTAATGCAACAATCCCACAATGACAATACATGCCAACACTCGGACAATAACCTTATGAACAATCCGCTATTATTTTTGTCATTTTTCCAAGCATTGTAAAGCAGTTCTCGTGCATCATTCCATTTTTCTTCATTTTCCAGGCCATTTAGAAACTCAATGTCCATAAAACATCCCATCATCAGCCCTCATTCTTGACCCAAGCATCAACTAATGATAGATTGAGCGTTTTCATAAAAAACACATGTCACATTAGCGTCATCATATATTATTTTTCCAGAATTAAATGATTGGCTCTTTCTTAAAAAAACAATTGGAAATTTTTGAATAAAATTGGTGTCAAATTCAGCAAAGTATCGTTTGTTTTCTGTATAGTAACCTGTTAATTCATATATTCCTGTCGCTAACAAGATATCTTCTGATTTTTCAAAAATAGTGCTTACAAATTGCGAAATTTTTGTCATAATATAGTCGAAATCGTTTTCTGTGATTATTAAGTCAAATATGCTGAGACAAAATTCAACATAGTCTTTACCATCATTGCAGAAAAATTCGACTATATTTTTCTTTTGAAAAACGTCATGTTCTCCAAACTGCTTTGTAATAATACTCGCCGCTCCCTTATTATGATTATCACGTAAGCAAAAAAACGTTATCTCAAAAGCCTCCATACCTTACCTCCTGTAATTAAATGGGTTTACGGCAAGACACATTGAAGCTTGCCGTAAAGTCCATCATCTATTGATTGTCAAGTAAAATTGACCCCTTGGAGGTGCGGACAAAAACCTGGACTTGGATTAAGGCAGGAGGCAGGTTATGTACTCACATGAAGAACGAATAAAAGCAGTGAAACTTTATATCCAATATGACTTACATGTGTCATCTACCATCAGGCAACTCGGGTATCCGAGCAAAAATATGCTAATAGCGTGGTATCGGGAATACTGTAAAAATGGTCACTTAAATGAGAAGTACAAGAGGAAAGATCCCTATTCAGCCGAACAGAAAAAAGCTGTTCTTGATTATTACTTAGAACATGACTGTAACGTATCACAAACACTTAGGGCAATGGGATATCCAGCACGGGCAACTTTGAAATGGTGGATTGATGAACTTATACCAGGCAAACAAAAAATTTCAATAAAGCGACGCAAAAGTATGATACAATTACCTCAAGAGCAGAAAATGGAGGCAGTCATCGAGCTTTGTACCAGAGAAAACTCTGTAGAAGCGGTCGCCGGTGCGTTTGGCGTCAGCCGCGACAGCCTATATAAATGGAAAAAGGAACTGCTCAGTGAGGAGTACAAAAATAAAGTGGATAAATCCGGCAAACAACCACTCCTGTCCAATGACAAAGACGCCCTTTTAGCGGAAGCTGAATCGCTGAAAAAACAGATATACAGGCAGCGGATGGAACTGGACATGTTGAAAGTAGCGGCTGAAATCATAAAAAAAGACCGGGGCGTCGATCTGCGGGAACTGGCGAACAAAGAAAAAGTCAAGATGATCGATGCCCTAAGGATGACATACCCGCTGAATGACTTACTTGCAATGGCGAGGATTCCTAAAAGCAGCTACTTCTATCAGAAAAAGGCGCTTGCCCGGCCTGACAAATATGCCGATATACGTACTGAAGTGATTGTAGTGTTTGATGAAAGTAAGCGTCGATACGGATACAGGCGTGTACACGCGGTAATTCGGAGCGACGGCAGGGAAATTTCTGAAAAAGTTATTCGCCGGATTATGAAAGAGGAAAAGCTTATTGCTTTCGGAAGGAAAAAGCGCAGGTACAATTCCTATTTGGGAGAAACCAGCCCTGCCACACCGAACGTCATCGACCGCGATTTCCATGCTTCCGCACCGAACATAAAATGGTTGACTGATTTGACGGAATTTCACATTCCTGCCGGCAAGGTGTATCTCTCGCCGATCATTGACTGCTTTGACGGGCTAGCTGTAAGTTGGACAATCGGCACCAGCCCGGACGCGGAATTGGTAAACACGATGTTAGATGATGCGATAAGCTGTCTTTTAGAGGGGGAACATCCGATAGTTCACAGTGACAGGGGCGCGCACTATCGTTGGCCCGGCTGGATATCAAGGATGGACGGTTCCGGGTTAGTGAGATCAATGTCGAAGAAAGGTTGCTCACCTGACAATTCGGCATGTGAAGGATTTTTCGGCAGGCTCAAGAATGAAATGTTCTATGGAAGATCTTGGAAAGACGTTTCAATAGATGATTTCGTTGATGAACTTGATCGCTATCTTAGATGGTATAATGAGAAACGTATAAAGATATCACTTGGGGCTTTGAGCCCTGTAGATTATAGGCGTAGTATTGGTTTAGTGGTGTAGACAAGTCCAAGAAAACGTCCGCACCTCCTGGGGGTCTACTTTCAGTGTAAATCAATAGAATGGAAAGGGGTTAAAGCCGCATAAGCTGGTACCATGCATTACCGCGATAGCGAACGTATCGGCAAATGCTTCAACTGCATCATACGTTCCTTGTTCAAGATTCACTTTTGGTAATGAATTGTTGAAATCAATGAATTCATTGGGAACAAGCAAATCAGAGCCTGTCAGTGCAATTTGCAGAACATGCCCCAACTCATGAAGGAACACATATTCAGGCGCTATCGAACAATCCTTCATGTTAAACATATAGACTACGAAAGATGCTGCATTCTCACTGACTCCACACATGGAGTTAAATAAACGGTGCGTATTATTAATATTCAAGATGTTAAGGGTTTTGTTTGCAGATATAATTTCCAAAAAAAAAGGAAATTTATTTGAAAGTGTAGATAGCACTTGTTCCTCATCTTCTAACGACATACTAATACCGGACGGTTTAATGACTGTGTTATCTATATCGGCTATCAGGAGCCTGATGTTTTTCCTCGTTTCCCGCACTTTACCAAGAGCCAGACCATACGAAGCAAGATATGGGGGGATCGCATTAGAAGCCGAATAAATATGATATTCCGGCCGTATTCCCGCAAAAATATCTTCATATCTTCCAATAGCTGACCATTCTATGACCGCTTGCGACAGAGCTCTGCAAAAATTTGAACGAGTAATACTCTGGCTTGTAAGAGCATTGTCAATCATTTTTAATAGACGGTTTGCTTCAAGCAAATCTTCTGATTTCACTAAATCATAAATTGTGTCATACATACGATTTCCTCTTTTGTCTGATAGGCGATAGTTTTTAAACTTAAGCTTTACGTCTTTGAAAAATCTCACCCCTATGGTAATATGAAAAGAGAACAGCCTCAGGGCGTGTCTGCCTTGTCAAACTTCATGCGAAGTTTAATAAGCGCTTGATGGAGGGGGCCTTTATCGTTTTTCTGCTTTTTCGGTTCGATCTGTTTTTTCGCAGGTGCGCGACAACAATCCGGCAACATTCCGCTCCAAGGTAGCAGCGCTTCTAAATCACCACTTTTTGCGGTTGGCAAGACTTCCAGCAAATGTTTTATATAGTTGAACGGATGCAAGTTATTTTCTTTCGCCGTTTCTATAATTGAATACAAAATTGAGCTTGACTCTGCACCGTTTGGCGTGTTTGAAAACAACCATGCTTTTCGCCCCTGAACAAAAGGTTTTATAGATCTTTCCGCGCGATTGTTACTTAGGGTCTGCTGAACAACCCCAAAAGCGTTGAAAACAGTGGAAAAACAGGACGTTTTGTGGTACCATAAGGATAGAAAAGCCGGAAAAAATGCTGTTTTGGGGTGAATTATGTATAGAAAATCGGATAGAAACCAGTT
>Ga0123353_10000255_pt1 | contig 67198 bp, 61 predicted proteins | sample TergutLab28metaG_3_FD_92763 | JGI IMG/M metagenome (GOLD analysis project Ga0123353, IMG submission 92763) | Labiotermes labralis P3 segment gut microbial communities from Petit-Saut dam, French Guiana - Lab288 P3 | ecosystem: Host-associated > Arthropoda: Insects > Digestive system > Gut ... | reverse complement strand
GGAAAAAACTTCTCAACCACGAATTTAGCGCTTTTAACACACTACGTTCAAGATTTTAGAGTTGCTTCCTTACAATACACAGTTTTGATATTCCTGTAAATCTCGTAACGGCGATTTACAAATGTTGTTTGTTTGAAAACGCCGCCGAAGTTTACCGAAACATCAGGTCACACATCAGTCAGAAAAAAGCTCCTGACCTCACTATTAGAGATGAATGTTATATCGCGGTTTGACCGAAATATCGGCAAATTGCGCGGAATAAATCATTAAGTTGGCAATGTATATAAGAATTTTGACTTTGATAAGCCAAATTCAAAAAAGCATCGAAACGCAAGTTTCGTACTATTTTTTACTTGCAAATTCAAATTGAAAATTGCCATTCTTATTTTTGCCTCACAAACTGACCCCGTTAAGGTATCAGTGTGAGCGAAACCAAAGAATAGCACATTTTGTATATAAAGATTTTGAGTGAAAGCCGCAGAAACACAAAAAATGACAGAATAACGGCAAAATAATAGCAAAAATAACGGCAGAATAATGACAGAAACAATAACAGTGACTGTGAGGGAAACAGCACCGGCAGAAGCAACAGCCGTGAGGGCAACAGCAGTGGAGGCAACAGTGGAGGCAGTAGCAGTGGCGGTAGCAATGCCACGTTCGCGAAGCGAACGGCTGTTTAAAAAAAAAGCTGATGCATGTTGAAAGTACCGGGTGGCAGGTGGCAGCTGATGCATGTTGAAAGTACCGGATGGCAGGTGGCAGCTGATGCATGTTGAAAGTGCCGGATGGCAGGTGGCAGCTGATGCATGTTGAAAGTGCCGGATAGAAAATGCAAACAGCAAAAGCAAGCAGCAAATACAAGCAGCAAAAGCAAGCAACAAAAGCAAGCAGCAACCTGCTAAAAAGAAAAATTGGCTCAATCCTGCCCAATCGGACACAACATTTAAACAGAAAAACGATATTGTTAATTAGAAATTGAAGACGCTGAATTTATAATAGAGCAAATATTTTGTCATATTCGTCATTATATTCACCATTATTTTCATCATTATTCACCATTATTTTCGCCATATTTATTTAAAACACTTATCGAAGAACGATTATCATGAACAATAATAATAATAACAGAAACGTAAGAAGAGGACCCGCCCCCCCGGAAGGCGAGCAGGTCATTCGTGTCAGGATCCCGAAAAAAGAAGAGCGCGAAGTTTTAGCGGTTGTTGAAAGCCTGCTCGGGGCCAACCACTTAAAACTCAGATGCATGGACGGCGTTGTCCGCATGGGCCGCATCCCCGGGTCAATGAAGAAAAAGATATGGATTCACGAGGGCGATGTTGTTATTGCCGTTCCGTGGAGTTTTCAGGACGAAAAGGCAGACATTATCTGGAAATACACCCACCCGCAAGTGGATTGGCTGGACAAGAAAGGCTATTTGAGGAAGTAAGTTCCCCCTCATAAGAACGGGCTGCGAAAACTTTGTGAAAAAACTTTGCAGCCTCACTCTGATTTTGACTGAATCATTTCAATGGGTCCGGTTCGTCTGAACCCGATAAATTGAAGATATCAACTCCAACCCGATTTTTAAGGTGCTGATTCATGGGTCACAAAAAGATTGACAAGCAGATGAAACAAATTGAAGATAAGCGCGCGAAAGACCGTATTTTCAAAAAAGACTCATCCTTCCTGAAAGCCGAAGAAAACGTCTTTGATATCCCGACTTTAAAACTGCTCTATACTTTCTCAAACAAAGGATACATCCGCGAACTCGGCGGCTCCATCAGTACCGGAAAAGAGGCGAACGTCTTTTACGCGGCAGGCGACGGCGGAGAATCGGCCGTTAAGATTTACAGGATATCAAGCGCGACGTTCAAAGCGATGGACCCTTACATTTTAAAAGACCCGAGATTCACGCACATCCGCCACAACCGAAAAGACATTATCTTTGCTTGGACGCAAAAAGAATTCCAAAATTTACTGAGAATTCAAAAAGCGGGGATACGCTCACCCAAACCAATCGTCTGCGAAAGAAATGTTTTAATTATGCAATTCATGGGGCAAGACGGAATTCCGTATCCGCTTCTGAAAGAAACGATATTGGACGATGAAAGCGCACGGCTGATTTACGACCAAATCGTTGAAGCGATGCGCCGCATTTATGTCAGAGCGCTGCTTGTGCATGCCGATTTAAGCGAATACAATATTTTGATTGACACGGAAAACATGCAGCCCGTCATCATTGACGTTGGTCAGGCGGTGACGCTGAATCACCCGAATGCCGTGGAATTCCTGCTCCGCGATGTTGAAAATATCAAAAGGTTCTTCAAAAAATACGGAATCGAGGAAGAAACGAAAGACCTTCTGAAAAGAATTAAACAAAGAACGGAAGAAGACGATATCATTTCGGCAGACGCTGAAGAAGAAACGGAAAAAGAAATAGAAGAAAAAACGGAAAAAGAAATAGAAGAAAAAACGGAAGACGAAACCGCGAAACAGGCGCGCGGAGAGGACTGAAAGCCAAATCTGAAAATCAAATTAATTCATTATTATTATCGAAATCAAAAGGAAGAATCGAAATGTCACAATTTATCAAAGTACCCAAAGAAAGAATTGCCGTCATCATCGGACCGAGCGGCAGTGTTAAAAAGCAAATCGAAGAGATTGTAAAAGTCGCTTTGGACATCAACAGCGACGATGGCCGCGTTGAGATTAAAACCGAAGACGACCCCGTCGCTGAGCTCAAAGCCGCCGAAGTCATTAAGGCGATCGCGCGCGGATTCTCACCGGAGAAAGCCTTTGAATTGTTCTATGATGAGTTTTTGATGCTGGATATTATTGATTTATCGGAAGCGGCGACAACCCCCAAAGAATTGGAGCGTTTGAAAGGCAGAATTATCGGGCGAGAAGGTAAGACAAGAGAAATCGCCGAAAGACTCATCAACGTTAAAATTTCCGTTTACGGAAAAACCGTCAGCGTTATCGGGTACCCGGAACAAACGACAATCGTCAGGACCGCTGTCGATATGCTTATCAACGGCGTCAATCATGGCACCGTCTACAGTTTCCTTGAGAAGAAGCACGATGATTTAATCCGTTCTCAGTTGGATTCAATTGAATATATCAGCACGGCAGAGAGTGACATTGACACCGATGATGATATTGAAGATGATAACGAAGAATGAGACAGAAGATGATAACGAAGAATGAGACAGAAGAATGATACAGAAGATGACACCAAAGAATGAATTTGATCAAAGTGTCATTTCTGCCTCGAACTTCGTATTGAAAACACTGATTTTCATAACCGGAAAGACTGTCCACATAAATCCGATATTATAAAATAGTACATCCATGAATTTAATTATCATGGGAACTCAACGAATTTTAATCGCGACGGATGTGGACAGAACCGTTCTGACACAAACCGAAGCTCAGGAAAAATATGATTTTGACAGCGGTGTCGGGCATGAATTGATCCGTTTGGCAGAAAACGGATTCTATGTGGCGTTCATCACCGGCAACAGCATGGAGCAGCTGACAAACCGGTTACTCAGATTCCTGATTGAGAAACTCTGCCATAATGGCAGACCGGATCTCATCGGGAACTTTCACTTTTTTTGCAACGCGGGCGGCGTCTATTTCCATTTAGATGAGCAAAACCCCAAGATTAAAAGGCTTGCCGAGCAACGCGAACAATACGGTCAGTCGGACTTCATTCGGGAAGTCATGAACGACCTGACGCAATCTTTTGAAGATGGTTCTTTACAAGTTCTTCCCGAGTTCATTGACGTCGGTTATCTGAAAAGAACCTGTATACCCGATGAAGATGCAATAATTATAAAACAGATCTTGAATGAACATGCTGATGCTTATTTTTCAGAGATTAATGAGAAAAGAGCGGAGCTTGGCGAAGTTTATGATTTATCGAAGTTGACGGCAGATAAGAAAAGCGATGGACCTCTTGTCAGACCGATTGTTGAAGGGCGCCCCATACGCTATATGGATAACAGCAACACGAACAACAGCACGAACGGCAACACAACCGACAACACAAACAGCAACATGAACGGCAATCTGCAAACAGGAACGGTACAGCTCACTTTGAAGCCCGTCTTAAGTTATAAACACGGCAGAGGTTACCAACTCGGAATGGAGAATACCGGCAGCGGCAATGATGAGAAAATAAATAATTTGTTTAAAAACGATTGCCGTACCTCCCTTGTAAAGAAAATTCAGGATGAACTTGACCGGAAAGGATTTGGGCGCTATGTTGCCCGCCCGGGCGGGAATACCAGCATTGATATCACTTTTGACAAACTCGACAAGGCTTATGCTTTGGAGTTCATTATTGACCGCCTGAATCTTCAGGGACAGGAACGGCTGGGGCAGCACGTCGGTTCAAACACGATTTATTTCGGCGATGAAGTTATCGCGGGCGGCGGCAACGATTTCCCCGTGACGCGTATTCCGGGGCTTCTGATTTTCGCCGTTAACCACGATGTTGAGAAAGTTCCCGCGGTGTCGAAAGTTTTAGTTCCGTCTCTGTCCATTCATGAAGTAAAAGCTACGGAAACGGTGTTGAGAAAATTGAACAGCATTGCCGAAAAGCAAAATTTCAGCAACTCCGCCCTTGACGCTTTCAAAGAAGAACTGTTCAAAACACGAATCATAGAAAAACTCAACAAAGCCGACCTGAAAGCGCAGAACTGGCAAACGCTGAACGCTTTTGTGTCCCTGATGTGCCGCGAAGACGAATCATCCAAAAGATGGTTGGAAATTCTGGTGGATGAATTGGATTCCATTATGATTCATTTAGGCGACAATTCCAAACAACCGGCTTACGGGACGAGCCATCCTCCCGATGACTGAGAAACGGCGAGAACAGGGGCTAAATAGCGAATATATTTGGATAGGAAGATTAATTCTGACCCCTGAATTCCTATCAAAAATATTAATTCTGACCCCTGAATTCCTATCAAAAATATTAATTTTAACCCCTGAATTCCTATCAAAAATATTAATTTTAACCCCTGAATTCCTATCAAAAATATTAATTTTAACCCCTGAATTCCTATCAAAAATATTAATTCTGACCCCAAAATTCCTATCAAAAATATTAATTTTAACCCCCAAATTCCTATCAAAAATATTAATTTTGACCCTCAAATTCCTATCAAAAATATTAATTTTAACTCTTACAAACTCGAATTTAAAATATTAATTTTTACCCCCGAATTTTAACGAAAATATTAATACCTTTAAAGACATAACAATGCTGCATCACGGAGAGTTCGTATGAGGCGCAAGATAGACGAAGAATTGATAAAATGGAAAGAGTCTGATAACCGGAAAAGTATGCTGATTTTCGGCGCCAGACAAGTCGGAAAGACTTATTCCGTTATGAAATTCTCAAAGAATTACGATCATTTTCTTAACATCAACTTCGAAACAAATCCTGAAGCGGGAGAACTGTTTGAAGGAGATATATCCACTGATGCCCTCGTTGAGAAACTGAGGATGATGTACCCGAAAGTGAAGATAAGACCGGAAGAAACGCTGATATTCTTTGACGAAGTTCAATTTTGCCCGCGCGCTTTCACTTCTCTGAAACCCTTCACGAATGACGGGAGATACCATGTTATTGCTTCCGGCTCAAACTTAGGGACGAAATACAGGAAGGAGACATCTTATCCGGTGGGGTATGTCGACATTGTAACGTTGTATTCCATGGACTTTGAAGAATATCTTTGGGCGGCAGGCCTTGATGAGAAACACATTGAGTATGTGAAAAAGTGCATCAGGGAGACAGAGCAGATAGATGAGTTCATCCTGGAAATATTCAATGAAAGGTTTCGCGAATACATGGTTGCCGGCGGTATGCCCGAAGTCGTGAAAGGGTTCGTTGAAGACCGCAGCTTTTACAAAGCCAGAAAGAAGCAGGAAGTGATCAATCGGATGTATTTGGAAGATATCGGGAAATATGCCGAGAGGGGAGATAAGTCACGGGCAGCCAATTGTTTTCGGTCTGTTCCGAATCAGCTTGCAAAAGATAATAAGAAGTTTATGTATGCCGAGATTGACAAGACGACCAATGCCAACAGCAGAATTTATGGGGCGGCCGTGAGGTGGCTGACAGACTCATACCATGTGAATCAGTGCTTCAATCTTCAAAATCCTCATATTCCCTTTGAATGGAATGCCGAATCCTCATCCTTTAAGCTGTTCTTTCATGACACGGGGCTGCTGATGAGCATGATGGCGCCCCAAGTCGCATGGTCGATACTGAATGCGGACACATATGCCAACAAAGGCGGCGTGGCCGAAAACGCTGTTTGTGAGGCATTGGTGAAAAACGGCATCATGCCCTTCTATTTCGCGACAAAAAGACTGGAAACGGATTTCATCATACCGATGGATCGGGATACTGCCGTGATTGAAGTTAAGTCAGGAAACAACAAGATGGCTAAAGCAATGCACAGCGTCATGTCCCCGATGTACGGCGTAAAGAGAGGAATATGCTTTGAAAATACAAATATCTACATTGACAGCAACGGAATCGAACATTATCCCCTGTTCACCGCTTCGTTTATTCATTCTTTGGAAAGGTATGGGTGGGATAATATCGGCGGAAACGGGAATGAGCCGCGTCAAAGGAGTGAGGGAAGAGAGAGTGAGGAAAAAAAGGAGTGAAGGAAAAAAAGGAGTGAAAGAAAAAAGGAGTGAAAGAAAAAAGGAGTGAAAGAAAAAAGGAGTGAAAGAAAAAAGGAGTGAAAGAAAAAAGGAGTGAAAGAAAAAAGGAGGAAGGGAAGAGATAAATCCGTTTACTCGTCATCATTTACTCTTCATTATTTACTCTTCGTTATTTACTCTTCACCGTTTACTCTTCACCGTTTACTCTTCATCATTTACTCTTCGTCATCATCATCCTCATCATATTCCGTCACCGCTCTCCCATCCTCATCAAACTTCAAACCCGGTCCCGGTAAAAATTTCCCGCGCCCTTTTTTTGCGATAATCTGCGCCCCGTCCCAAACGACCTCACCGCGCGACAGCGTCATTGTCGGGAAAATACCATCCATTCCTTCGTATGGCGTCCAGTCGCATGCGGTATGCAGATTTTTAGATTTAATCGGCACGACATTTTTCGGGTCAAAAAACAGGAGGTCGGCGTCATATCCGTTTTGCATGTATCCTTTGCCGTGCCGCTCCAAACCGAAAATGCGGGCAGGGTTTTGACTCGTGACTTGAATCACGCGCTCAAGCGTGAACAGGTTTTTGCGAACGGCCGCCAACATCAAGGGCATCAGCGTTTCAACGCCGGGGACGCCGGAAGGCGCAAGACGCATCGGCGCCTCTTTCTCGTGCATCATATGCGGCGCGTGGTCAGACGCGACTGCGTTGACGGCGCCGGAATTCAGAGCCGAAATCATGAAAGTCGCGTCTTCGGGGGAACGAAGCGGCGGATTCATTTTACCGAGCGTCCCTAAACGGCTGTAATCTTTTGTTGATAAAAACAGATGATGCGGCGTCACTTCGCATGTGATGTGACCGCCGGTGGCGGCGGCGGCAGAGGCGGCAGCACCTGCGGCGTGGGTCGCAGCGGTAGCACTTGCGGCGTGGGCAGCACTGGCAGCGTGGGCAGCACCGGCAGCGTGGGCAGCACCGGCAGCGCCGGCAGGCGAAGATGAGGTTTGGCGCGCCGCCGTGATTCGATGAACGGCTTCAGGTGTGCTGATATGGCAAAAATGCAATTTCGCGGGAACGGCGGCCTCGCGGTTGATTCGAAGGCAATCCGAAACGGCGATCTCTTCGCATTCGTTTGGCCTGATTCTGGAATGGAGGTCGGGGGATGTGTCGTTTTTGAGTAGGTCTTCGTTTAAGAGACGAAGCGCGTCATCTTCGGCGTGTATGCATGCTAATGCGTCTAAGCGCCCGATTTGAGACAGCGCGTCGCCGAGCGTTTTTTTACTGATGTTTAGACCGCCCGTTGATTCCGCCATGAATATTTCGCCGAAAACGCTGACGCCGAGGCGCCAAAGTTCGGACAGTTTATCGGAATTGTCAGTGACGCCGCCGTTGATCCCGAAATCGATGACCGATTTTTTTCGGGCGCGTTTCAGTTTCAGGGAAAAGCCGGTTTTATCGGCGACAGGAGGAATGGTGTTTGGGTGTTCCAAAACGGTTGTCACGCCGCCGGCGGCAGCGGAGCAGGAGCCCGTGTACCAATTTTCTTTATGCGTCAAGCCCGGCTCACGGAAATGGACGTGGCCGTCGATGGCGGCGGGAATGGCGACAGCGTTTTGCGCGTCAATGATTTCATCGTAGCCGGAAATGCGAAACTCCTTGGAAATTCCGGTGATTTTTCCGTTCTCAATTAAAATTTCAGAAGGAACCAAGCGCCCTTCGGAAAGAACGCGCGTATTTTTGATTAAAACGTCAGGCATAACTCATCATATGATTTGCAAAATAAATAAATGTCACCACGCTCAAAAAGGAAAAAAATGAAAAACGAAAAATATGAGGAGAAGAGCAAAAAAAAGAGAAGAAGAGCAAAAAAAGAGAAGAAGAGCAAAAAAAGAGAAGAAGAGCAAAAAAAGAGAAGAAGAGCAAAAAAACATAAGCCGAACAGATAAAAAAAAACAAAAACATATAGCCGAGCAGATAAAAAACAAACAAAAAACATAAGCCGAGCAGATAAAAAACAAACAAAAAACATAAGCCGAGCAGATAAAAAACAAACAAAAAACATAAACCGAGCAGCTAAAAAAACAAAAAACATACAACCACCTCCATTTTTGGATTTGGGCGATGCGAAGCAGCGCACAAATACGAAAATGGAGATTACTGCAAAAAATAAAGAGAAATAATATACGGCATTTTGTTTAGTTTCTTTTCATTTCGTTTTGTTTCTTTTTATCTGATCGTTTTAATTTGCTTGATAGCTTTTTATTGATTTTTTATTTTTCATTTTATTTTTGGCAGAAATCTCCATTTTCGGATTTGTGCTCTGCTTCGCATCGCCCAACTCCGAAAATGGAGGTGGTTATATGTTTTTTGCTTGTTTTAATCCGGAAGAATATCTAAAAAATCAAAAAAAAAGAGAATCAAAAATCCGATAAAGATCTTTGAGGTTTCTTTTTTCCGCCGGCTCCATGACTTGATTCGGGTGGTTTGGGCGGCTTCTTTGTGACATCGGCGGCCTCTTGAATATCGGCAGTCTCTTGAATGTCGGCTTCTTCTTTTTTATCCGTCGCGGGCGTTACGTCGGGTGTGGGCGCGGGCGTTACGTCGGGCGTGAGCGAGGGCGTTATGTCGGGCGTGGGCGTTACGTCGGGTGTGGGCGCGGGTGTTACGTCGGGCGTGGGCGCGGGCGTGGGCGCGGGCGTTACGTCGGACGTGGGCGCGAGCGCGGGCGGCTTTCCCTTGTCATTAGAATTGTCCTGTTCAACTCCCATATCCTCAAATTCCTCAGAGGAAAAGGAAAACGGCTCATCGGCGCCGGCGGGGCCGTTGCCGGCCGTCTCTTCTTTGTAAACAGGCGCCTTGGAAGGACCCGTGTCTTCAAATCCGCCGCCATATGAAACGGCCGCCTGATTTTTGAGAGACAGAACTGCCCCCTTGCCGCCCTTGTCGATATTGCCGGCTTTGTCGGTATTGCCTCCATTGCCGGTATTGCCTGCCATGTTGCCATTGCCTGCCATGCCGCCCTTATCTGCCTTTGGCACCACCTCAGCATCGCCGAAATCGAATAATCCTTTTTGCTGATACTTATCCAAAGAACCGCCGTCGATGTTAAAGACTTCCAAAATGCGCTCAACGGGGGGGAGGATTTGTTTCATGATGTAGTATTCGGTGTCGATCGGGATGTTGTGTTTTAAGACGTGGTCGGGGTCTTCGGCGCGCTCGACGAAGAGGCCTTTGCCGGAGATGATGACGAACGGGACGCGGGTGCCGATGGGGGTTGAGATGCCGGTGCGCTGTTTTATTTTTTCGACAACGGTCAGGTGCGGTTGTTTGTTTTTATAGTTGTCTGTTTTTTTGGAATAATTTTTGGTCAGAATCAGTTTGTTGATAAATTCGGGATTTCCTTTCAGATTCAGAGAGCGGAGGCTGCCTGTGACGGAGCGGACGTGCTTGACGGCCTCTTCGACGTCACCCTCCATTAACACGAGTTCCAAAACGCGAGTGAGCGTTTCCGATGTCAGTTCACACCAGTCGCGGCGAACGGTTTCCATGCCTTTGACTTTGATTTTGTTCGTCCAGCCTGTGCCGCTGCGTTCAAACAGCCATTGCGCATATCGTTTTTTTGCGATCAAGACGGCGCGGCGGGCGACGGCCTCAAACTCCAATTCCATTGGCGGCGGGAGGGAGGCGGTGACGATTGAGGCGGCTTTGGAGCCGACAAGCGCGGCGTCATCGGGTGTGAATTCTTCAGGGCGGAATTCTTTTTCATCGGAATCGGGCGCGCAATGCATGAAAACGCTGTCGGTGTCGCCGTAGACGACGGACAGGCGGATGATTCTCACGGTTTTTGAAATGACGGCGCTGTCCAAGTCTGAAATGGTTCCGGTGTTGAAGTCGGATTCAACTGTCATGTTTTTGGATTTGAACTCGTCTTTGATTTCGGATTCAAGCCACGCTTTGTTTTCGTAAAGGTAGATTTTGCCGATGTCTTCTGTGATGATTTTTTCGGTGTTGAGGATGTTTTCGCGGCCGATGCTTGTGACAGAGCTTGCCATTTCCATGCTGTAGAGGCGGGCGCGGGCGTAGCCTGTGTAGCCGTAATAGCTGTTTAACAAGATTTTTAATGCCATTTGCGTTGCGTCAAGCGCCAATATCTCTTGCTCATCCGTTGTCTGTTTCATCTGTTTTTTCGTCAGCATGCGCCGATTGAGAAGGTCTTCTAAGATGGAGGGGACGATTCCTTTGACGACACTGTTTTTAACGAAAATGCCGCCGGTCGGCGTGACTTCGACATCGGACTCTTTCAAACCGAGCGCCGCTAATTCGTTCATGCTGCCGATAAGTGTTGTATAGCACAGGTTGTGCGCCATCATGATGGTCGGATAAAGTGACTTGTAGTCGAGGATGATAACGTTTTCGTGAAGCCCGCGAACGGGGTCGAGAACGGCGCCGCCCTTTAATTCATCTTCGCTGTCACGGTCTTCGTATGCTTCGCCGTCGGGCTTTATCGGCATGACGCGCTGATGGCGCCCGTATTCTTTCAGCATCACCTGCTCAACCATTGACGTTTGCCCGCCGTCTAAAACCTCTTGAATGACGGAATTGGTAATGCGTGACAGCGCGATGTATTTATCAAGCATCTTCAGTTGTAGCAGCAATCCGATTGCCAATTCCGAGTCGCGCCGTGAATAATTGATAAACCGCGCCAATTTCTCACCGGAATCATGCCAGTAAGCTTCCATCTCCATGACCGGCACATCCAGCTTTTCGCGCCCCAGCAACTCCTTTGCCGCATTGCGCAACGTATACTGCTTCAGGCTGAAATTGCGCCGAACCAGAGGCAGCGCGTCAGCGATAATGCGCCCCGTCACCTCTGTTTTAACCGTCAGCCCGAATTTGCGCGAATAAACCGAACTGCCGTCCCTTGTGATGACGGCGCGAATATTCGTCCCCCTCTTTTTCAAAGCGGCGACGCGTTCAAGAAGGTAAGGAATGTCGAAATCGGAAATATTGTAACCGGTAATGAAATCGGGGTCGTATTGGTTGATGACTTCAAATGTTTTTGTCAGGAGCTCTTTTTCATTTTCGAGCCAAATTGTCGCGTTTTCAGTGTCGGAAGAATCGACAACACCCGCATTGGCAGCACCTGCATTGGCGGCACCGACATTGGCGGCACCTGCATTGGCGGCACCTGCATTGGCGGCACCGACATTGGCGGCACCTGCATTGGCGGCACCTGCATTGGCGGCACATGCATTGGCGGCACCTGTATTGGCAACTGAAGCGTCAAACCCTTCCGGCTTTGGTTTGCCGACATAAACCACTGTCTTTTTGCCTTCCCATGCCGGCTCAAACGCGAAACTGACCAAAACAACCGGCGATTTGTCGGGCGACGGCATGTTGCCGCGGTCGGGCAAACACTCAATGTCAAAAGAGAGGTAGCGCATTGAAGCATTGGAAATCCGTTCTGCCGGCTTTACTTCTTTGGCGCAGATGATAATGTCTGCCTTTATCGCCATTTCCGACAGGAGACGTTCCTTTACATTATCCTTAACGAGAGCAGGATTTTCGACTGCTTCCACCCACTGAAACCCGCCAATATCCATGTCAACCAAAAAGCGATTCCTGAAAAGAATGTCGCTTTCATACAGATGAACAACGCCCGGCAGCCTTGCCACGTCATCGCGAATTTCGGGAACGTTTTTGGGCGCCTTGACAATTATTTTAAGATAATCAGTCATTGTCGTCTGATACCCTGACGGCGCATATCTTGAAACAGTATCGACGCGAACAATTTGCGGGAATGTGTCAAGCAGCTGTTTTGTCGTCCCTGCGGGGTCAGTGCTTTTCGCGTAAAAGAACGGCTCAAAGCCCGGCACAAGACAGCATACGCTTTTACCGTCATCGCTCCTCCCAAAAAGCCGAATCACCGGTTCGTCTTCGCCGATGAGTTTGTAGTCCGCATCAAGAATTTGAAAAATCATATCGGATATAGACTTGTTTAATTTGATATATCCTTTTTGGATTGAAAAAAAAGAGACGTAAACGCACACAATGATAATACAGCCACAAAGTATGGCGTTTTCATTTTTACGTTCAGTGAGAGAAGTGAGAGCAGTGAGAGCAGTGAGAGCAGTGAGAGGTGGATATCAATAAAAAACCAATTAAACCCCAATAAAGAACCAACAAAAAACATAAAGCCGAGCAGATAAAAACAAACAAAGGACATAAAACCGAGCAGATGAAAACAAACAAAAAACATAAAGCAGAGCAGATAAAAACAAACAAAAAATACATAACCACCTCCTTTTTCGGAGTTGGGCGATGCGAAGCAGAGCACAAATCCGAAAATGGAGATTTCTGCTAAAAATAAAATGAAAAAAACAAACAGTAATTTTTTTGAAAAAAGCAAAATGGAAAGAAACAAAACAAGAAAAAAGCAAGATGGAAAGAAACAAAACAAGAAAAAAGCAAGATGGAAAGAAACAAAACAAGAAAAAAGCAAGATGGAAAGAAACAAAACAAGAAAAAAGCAAGATGGAAAGAAACAAAACAAGAAAAAAAACAAGAAATAAATGTCGTATATTTTTTCTCTTTATTTTTTTGCAGTAATCTCCATTTTCGTATTTGTGCGCTGCTTCGCATCGCCCAAATCCAAAAATGGAGGTGGTTGTATATTTTTTGCAGAAAAAAACAAGAGAAAAACCAAGATAAAAACAAAGAGAAAAACAAGAAAAGAGAAAATGAAAAGCGAGGTTTTATCGGTAGTCGGGTCTATGACCTGACTACCGATTACGATGCCCGGAGCGTGACTCGAACACGCGACCTCCAGATGTCTCAGGAATTTTGAAATCCCAGAAGACGCCTTCATTTTTTTCCCTATGAGTCTGGCGCCCCAACCGACTAGGCTATCCGGGCAGTCGGATGCAGTAGAATAGACATTGTGGTATTAAAAAGTATTGATTGAAAAGAGAAGAGAATCACGCCTTTTCGATACCCAAAGAAAAACCGACCCGCTATTGAAAGACACAACACAGCAGAAGCAGCAAAAACAATAAAAAAAGCAATAAAAAACAATAAATGCTGTATAATTTCTCTTTATTTTTAGCAGAAAGCTCCATTTTCGTATTTGTGCGCTGCTTCGCATCGCCCAAATCCGAAAATGGAGGTGGTTGTATGTTTTTTGTTTGTTTTTTATCTGAACGGTTAATTGAAAAATTAAGAAAAAAAATTGAACTGTTTTGACGGCTTCACAAAAAGCCGGCCGGCTTGAGCCGGCCGCTCTGACCGGCTTAAAGATTAGAAAAGGACTTAGATTTTTGAGCCGGCATTAAAGATTGGAAGCTTGCGCGAGCATTTGAATGACCGAATAATTGACTTGACCGTTTACGACGACCAAATAACTGTTTTCATATTCGTCGCCCGACCAGTTTGACCAAACCAAGATGTATCGCCCTTCCTGAGGCGTGTCCATAACGGTTGTTTCAAGCAAAACGGCGTCATGGCCGTTGATGGTGACTGTTGTAACCTTGCTGTCGTTGCCGTATTTGTCTTGGTGAGACGCAATCATGACCTGAATCTGTTTGTCTGCCGTGTTTGGCGGAACGCACCTGTAAACGCTGAGATAAACGTTTGAATTGTCATAAGTCAGCATATTTCTGTAACCGTTCAGCGCGTCTTGGATGCCGATACCCTGCCCGTGAGAAAGAACGGTTCGCGTCGCGATATGCGTAAATCCTTCAGGAAGCGGGTTGACTGCCACAACGGTGGAAGTGAACGACGTAATAATGTCAGCGCCTGACGAAGGCCCGGCAGGTTTCTCGGGTTCAGGTTCCGGCGGCAGCTCAACCGTATCGTTTGTTGAATTGTCAGCGTCCGCATCTTGACCGCCGTTCAAACAACCGGCGGCGCCGACAACGGCGGCAATAAGAATCAGAAGTAAAACGAAAATGATTTTTTTCATATATATCCCCAAGTCGAAGAATGAAGTTTATCTATAAAAGATATTTGAAAGGGTTTCCCGATACCGAAAGCAATATAAAAATCAAATAGAAAATAAATCAAAAATAAATCAATAGCAATCAAACGCAATCAAAAGAAAGCAAACGCAATCAAACGCAATAAACCCAATAAAAACCAATCAAAAAGAGCAGCAGTCACAAGGCTTCGCCGGTCTCAAAATCCCGACCGCGCCGCGCTCACACGCCTTGACGCATTCAAAACAATTCGGGCGGCAAAGCTCTTCATCCAAAAGGACGGGAGACGCATCAGCGAAATTCAAAAGGCTCTCGGGGCAGGAAGAGACACATACGCCGCATTGAACGCATTTCGCCACCGAAAAGACGGGAAACCAATGTTTAGCCATAACAGCTGATTAAACGGATAACCTGAATAAAAAGAAAACGGAAGGAAACGAAACAGAAGGAAACAAAACGGAAAAACAGAAGATTTCGTTTTTAGAAGGCAGTTATTTCACTGCCTCTTATTCAACAACCCATCGCCCGTTTTTCCTCGCCCCTTTGCGTCTCAAAAGCCCTGCGTTCTTTGCCGTTTTGATCTCACGGGAAATCGTACTTTCCGATTTGCCCGTCAAATCGGAAAGTCTTGGAATCGTGACATCGGGATCTTCTTTCATGATTGTGAGCGTAATGATTATCTCGTCATTTTTCCGGCTTCGCTTATCACCTTTCCGATTTATCTTGTCATTTTTCTGACATTTCCCACCGTTTTCACGATTTATCTTGTCATTTTTCGATCCGGCAATCTCACCATTCATCTTACCGTTCGTTTCACCATATACCCGATCATCGTTTTTCTCATACACCCTGTCATTTCCGCCGGAATTTGTCTCACCCTCCAAAATGAAACCCTTCTCAAACGGAAATGTCACAACCGTAAAACTCGGCGTCAGCTCAAAAATCGACCGATCATAAACTTTCAAAATCTTGCTCATTCCTGACCCGATTTGCTCAACCAACTCTATATCTCTAAAAACACGCATCAACTCACGATTGCGCGGCATTGAACGGCACTTGAAAAAGTCCTCTTCGGTCAACCCTTCAACCAATCCACCGCACGACGTAACAACGATTCTGTCAGAAAAAATCTCAACGAGCGGATTCCCCATTGTATAATCATTATGAACCACTGCGTTTATCACCGCTTCGCGCAAAGCGATGGAGTTCACGCGCTCTTTTTCAAGACGCCTGATCGATGTGATTTTGGCATACGTCCTGTTCTCAGAATCAAGCCGATCAAGAATACCCTTTGTCGCTGTCACCAGACAGCGATTCCCATACTCGCGCAATTCACTCAAATCGACCTTATCTGTTCCCGCGTACACCGCAACCTGTACCGACATCCCGTTTGTGTCCGCCAGCAGATAAGCGGCATAGTTGAATCCGCCATCACTTTTCTTTAAATCAAGACTTTCGATAAATTGTTCCGTTGCCTCGAAATTCTTTTCATCATAATGAATGCGAAGCTGTTTAAACGTTAAATTCCGAGACGGCGAGTCCATTGCTTGAAGCGAAGCCCTTCGCCGTTTATTAATCAATTCATCTATCATTGACTCGCTCATCGGCTGTGACGAACTCCCGACCCGAATAAAACACCCTTGTTCCGTCATCCCGTATTTGCGAATATAATACGGCCGCTGCTGACCACATGACACAATAACCCGAATAACATCCCGGCCGCCCCTTTGCTCTAAAACGACATCAAACAACCCAAGGGTCTGCGGTTTAATATTATTGCGTATTCGGTCAATAACTTTAAGCTGCACCGAATCAGCATCCGTTACCCCAAAAACCTCCCCGCTGTCATCCACCCCAATAACAATTTCACCGCCGCCGGCGTAATTCAAAAAAGAAACCACCGATCGCTCAAAGCGGTCGTTCAGCTCACGTTTAAACTCGACACGATTATTTTCCATCATTTCCGGGTCCCCTACTGTTCATGAATTTAATTGATTTTACGTCATTTGTTATATAGTTATAAACCTTGTCATTTTTTCGATTATCTTGTCATTTTTTTGGCATCCCCAACCATCTCCCCAACTTATCTTGTCATTTTTCAGACATCCCCAACCATTTCCCCAACCATTTCCCCAACATATCTTGTCATTTTTTCGGCACCCACAACCATTTACCTAACTTATCTTGTCATTTTTTCGGCACCCACTACAATGTCCCAACCAATCCAATCATTTTTTGATATCTGTTGCCTCTCCCAACTTATCTTGTCATTTTCCCGGCACACCCACAATTTCCCCCAACTTATCTTGTCATTTTCCCGGCAAACCCACAATTCCCCTCAATTTATCTTATCATACCCTCAATTTATCTTATCATACCCTCAATTTATCTTGCCATAGCCTCAATTTATCCCGTCATATTCCCAATTTATCTTGTCATTTTTCCGACCACGTCTTATCACTATTCCAACACCATTCGCCATCCCCCAACAAATATTCCCTCATTTCCAACACTTTATCTTATCATTCCCAACACTTTATCTTATCATTCCCAACACTTTATCTTCTCATTTCCAACACTTTATCTTCTCATTTCCAACACTTTATCTTGTCAATTTATTAACACCAATTGACAAGATAAACCTTTCTATTCACAATAGAAACCACAAAATCAAAACGACACCCTCTGAGAAACCCAACATACCCCCAACCAAAAAAACCAAGCCATCCGCTCTACCAAAAAAACCAAAAAAAAAAGGTTGAAGGGGTCTACCCCTTCAACCCAAGAGAACAATTCCTTTCAGAACCGCCCTCCCAATCAAATTCAAATTCAAAATTAAATATTAGAAGCTGTCGCGATCGCTTCAATCAAATTCCGGGCCGCAGGCCCGTTCACGACAACCAAAATGTGCTCATTGTTCCACGCGAGCTCATATCTTTCGCCCCCGCTTGACCCCTGAGTAGTCGATGTCAACAACGTCGCGTCATGCCCGTTAATTTTCATCTGTGTCACATTGTAGGTGCCCGGATATCTGTCAATGTGCGCGTCAATCATGCTCAACACATAGCCCAACGCAGCTTCTTCACTTTCACACTCAAAAGCGTAAAGATAAACAGTGCTTGTCGGGGAGTTGTTGTACATGTACGTCGCTGAAAATCCTTCCACCGGGTCAGTCAATCCGCCAATTCCCTCGTCGTTCGCCGTCACTTCTTTAACCGCCAAAAGTTCAAAATTCACCGGAACCGGTTCGATTTGAACAATATTGCTGTCAAATTCCGGCGGCGGTGATGGTATAACAGGCGGCGTGTTGTTTGTCGTGTTGTTCGTCGCGTTGCCACCGCCGTCGAGACATCCTGAGACGCCCACTAAAACGGCAATGGTTGCGATTAACAACACAAATATAATGCTTTTCTTCATAGGATCACTTCTTATGATTGTATATTTCTACGTATTATGATTTGTAATTTGTATTTTCAAATTTCAAAATCCATTTTTCAAATTTCAAAATCTATTTTTCAAATTTCAAAATCCATTTTTCAAATTTCAAAATCCATTTTTCAAATTTCATTTATCAAATTAAATTATCCCAATTACCTCAGCACGATCGAAACATAGAATATAGCTTCGATCCGCATTCCTTTAAGGAAAAATTCCCTAAACAAATACCGGAACTCCAAAACCCTGAAGATTCCGACACATTAGAATTGTTCAAATTGTTTGCATTGATTGACTTGGCATTGCAATCCTGACTCGTAAAATTTTCAGACACAGACCGATTTTCCACTGCCATCGCCGACGCGACAAGCAAAAAAACCAAGACTGCTCCAATTAACAGGCTCTTCTTACTCAATTCAATCACCCCTTTATCCTGATTCAAACAAGCGCAACATTCAGACACTCTACTTCTTTCGTTTTTTATTACAGTCGTTAAGTTTGAGAACGTGAAGAGTGCCTTCCGAAATGTAAATTAAACCGATACATTGCGCTCGATTACCACAAACACGGGAAACAGTTTATTAAGCTTTTCGGTCATTTAACGAAAAAATCGCTATCCGTTACACGTTTGGACGATAAAAGGGTCGATAATTGACGACATGAATATTAAATGAACGATAAGTGAACAAAAATAAACAAATAAACAGAAATAAACAAAAATAAACGAAGAATAAAGAACGAAAAGACTTGAAAAAACGAAATAAGCGATAAAGAGACTATGAACAAAAAAAACTTAAAAATGACACAATAAACCAAGAAAAACCAAAACAAAACAAGAGAAACCAAGATAAAACAAGAAATAAACCAAGAAAAGCCGATAACTTTCGTTAAGCTGATAAAACAAAAAAAAACAAGAAAGAGAAGGATTTCCGAAGAAACCCTTCCTTTTTATTGCGGGTTAATCGTTCAAATTACTATCTTACTTCTTCTTCATAACCAAGAAGTAGTATGCTGCGCCTGCGATGATGAGGAGCAACAAGACAGCGCCGAGGATGAACCACATGTTCTTAGCCCAGAAGGAGGGTTCCTTGTCAGGTTCAGAGGGTGTTGTGGGGGGTGTTGTCGGCGGGGGTGTTTCCGGGGTTTCCGGAGTTGTCGGGGGTGTTGTCGGGGGTGTTTCCGGGTCAACAGGGGGCTGTGTGACACCGGGGCCGCTGGGGCCGTCAGCTCCATCGATCTCGTATGAGACGTAGAAGTAGAATCTGTCGTTGCCAGCAATTGAGGTGTTGGCATCGGCGGTTCTCAGATACATGTTGTTGGCAATGAGTCTGTTTTCGTCACGGTTCATTGTGAATTCAGAGTCAAGAACGAAGTTCAAGGTATTGCCAGTCTTAGTGTCGTATTTGAGGAGACCGTATTTGTCGTCAGACTTAACTTCGGTTGCGTTTTGGTAGTCAATAAGCCAAATACCTTTGATTTCAACAAGGCTGTCCTGTGTTCCCTGGAAGACCTGAGCAACGCTAAGTTTCATAACCTCAGTGTTTCTTTCGTTGAGGACAGTGACTTCATATGACCAGTTGCTGGCGGCTGGAGTGGTGCTTGTATCGAGGATCTTGTCACTCAATTCTTTGCCGTTGTGGAAGAACTGGAGGTAAACTTTGCTACCGTTGACATCAATCTGGTTGACTTTGATCTCATAGCCTGAGCCGAGTTCGAGGCTGCTGCCTGTTCTCAATGTGTACTTGGTGTCATCATCGAAAACGAGTTTGGCCATCTTTTCAGATCTTATTGAGGTACCGTTTTGAAGCGGAACGAATTTTTCACCAAAGAGACCCATGACGTAATACTTTGTTGTCCAGCCATCGAATGCAAAGTCAATCTGTCCGGGTGTTGTGGTGTAATTTAAACCTGATGGAGATTTTTTAACTAAGCCGTTAGTGTCAACTGTCAATGTCATATTTTCTGTAGAGAGACCGGAGTCAATGTCATAGAAGAAGGCTGCGAAGTTGGTGAAGTTGTAAATCTGAGTGGTACCGGCAATGTAACCATTTGTATTGACTAAATTGGGAACAACGACACTGCGAACCTCGTAGGTTCCGGGTTCGGTGTAGGTCTTAACGAAGTAGAACTTGTCTTTGCAAGTAGTGGCGTGTGTACCGTCATCGAAGTACTTTTCGGTCAGGAGGTTGATGCCTCTTCCGAGGTCAACAGACAAATCTGCAGACAGAGCAACATCCTTGGCTTTATATACCAAACTTGTACTGCCGATAGCATCTGCCTCGAATTTTCCGTAGTCTACATCACTCTTTACTTCGAATGCGTTCTGGTAGTCAGCAAGCCAAAGGCCTTTGATTTGGACAAGGCTGGTTTCAGTTCCCTGGAAAACCTGAGAAACGCCAACTCTCATAACAAGAGAGTTTCTTTCGTTGAGGAGATTGACATCGAACTCCCAGCTGTCGCCAGAAGTGAGAATCTTGTCACCCAGTTCTCTGCCGTTGTAGAAGAACTGAAGGTAAACTTTGTCACCATTGACATCGATCTGATTAACATAGAGGGAGTAACCTGAGCCGAGTTCAAGGGAAGCTCCTGTTCTCATTGTGTACGTGGAGTCACTGTCAATAACGAGCTTTGCAATCTTATTTGCTGATCCGTTGAGTGCAACATAGGGCTCTGCGAAGAAGCCGAGGACCCAGTAAGATGTAATGGTGCTGGGGGCAGCGTTCCAGGCCGCAAAGTCGAAAGCTTGAGTTTGGCGTGTGGTGGTGTAAGTAATGTCAACTGCTGTTTTAGTAGTGTTTTGAGCAACAAGGAGTGTTTCGCTTTTTACACCTGTGTTAAGGTTATAGTAGAAGCCAGCCCACTCTTCCGGTGTAATTGTCACACCAGTACCGAGGGTGTCAAAGTGCAAAATTGTGCTTCTGATCTCGACTTTGTCAGCCGCTGCTGCGGTGCCGACGAAGGCCAGAAGAACAATTAATGCAACGATTAAGTGTTTCATTTTCATAATTATTTCCTCCATATTTGAAATGGTAAGCAGGGGCTTTGTTATTCGGAAATTGAACGAAATTCAACAAATTGTCGAAGTATGTTCGAAAATCACGGAATTTCAAGATATTTTCCGAATTTCGGTGATCGTTACGAATACCCGAGCTTATACAGAGCGTAAAACTGCAAGACGGTATATTAAGCTTTTTCGGTCATATAAATAGAAAAGAGGGAAGATTTTCACTTTAAAACGATGAAAAGGTCGATAATCGACGACATGGATTTTAAAGCGCGGGGATGAGATTAAGGGGGTGAGCATTGTTGATCGATTGGGGTTTTAGGATGGAAATGGGTGTTTAAGAGCGAGAATGATGAGTTTTGATGAGTTTTTGTGATAGGGCGAAATTTTATTTTAATGTTTGTCGTAAAATGATTGTTTTGTTTGTTTTGTTATTGTCTGATTATAGTCTTATTACCGTCTTATTATTACCTTATATTGCCTTGTATTGTCTTAGTATAGTCTAATATATCATCTTGTTTTTGCATGATATATTGCCTGATATATTGCCTAATAATACTGTCTGATTTCTACCTGTTTCCAGCCGATTCCATCTGTTTTTATTTAATTTTTTCCGGTTTCCGCCTCAAACCTTCGGCATCGACGGCGGCTTTTGCTTGTGCTTGGCGGCTGCCATGAGGCGAAGGACCGATTCGTATTGCTTGTCGGTTATTTCAAGATCTTGTAACAGATTTTTCAAACCCTTAGATTTAACAGTGGTACCACGGGTTTCAAAAAACCGAAGCAGCGGATCCAATTGGTCAAAGCGGATGCCCATATCCTCCTCATCAGACTGGCCGTCCCAAAAGCCGGCGGATGGGGTTTTTCTGATGATTGAGTCAGGGAGGGAGAGGTGGCGCGCGAGGAGGCGGACCTCTGTTTTGTAAAGATGCGCAATCGGGTCGATGTCAACGCCGCCATCACCGTATTTCGTGAAGTAGCCGGTCAGGTGTTCGGTTTTGTTTTTCGTGCCGATGACAAGGAGGTTCTTTTTGTTGGCGTAATAATAGAGTAAAGACATATGGAGACGAGCTTTTAAGTTGCCGGAAGTCTTGGGTGTTTCGCCGAACTCCCAAAAGAGAGAGTTGACTTTGAAGTCGCTTAAGGGCGCGGAGCGGACGGCGAAAGACGATTTTGCGGCAGAGAAGAGGAGAGATAAGTTGATTCTTTGAAGGGGGAGGTCGAGACGGTCTGTGAGGGCGAGAGCGTCCTCAAGGTCGGTGGAGGCGAATTCCGTGTTGTCTGCGTTTTTTGTGCTTTTTGTGTTATTAGTGTTATTTATGTTATTTGTGTTTTTTGTGCTTTCCGTGTTTGATTCAAGGCCTTCGTCGTAAAAGAAAATGGGATAGACGTTTCTCGCGCCCGCGGCTTTCACCGACAAAGCGGCGACCACTGCCGAATCAAGGCCGCCGCTGAGGCCAAGAACAATGCCTGATGTTCCCGATTTTTTAACAGATTTGCGAATGAATTTAATGATCTTCTTTTCCGCTTTGGCAGGGTTGAAATCTTCAAAAGAGGGAGGAGCGGGGGCTAAAGGGTCAGAATATGAAGAGTCGGAAAACGAAGGAACAGACGGATTCATAGAGTTAATTTAACGGGGATTAGCTTTATAGTTTACTGCCGTCAAAATAATTTATTCAGGAAAAATTATTCATTCGGAAACGAAAGATTTTCAGAAAAAATAAGAAAGAAAAAGAACGAAGAAGAAAGAAGAAGAAAGAAGAAGAAAGAAGAAGAAAGAAGAAGAAAGAAGAAAGAAGAAGAAAGAAGAAGAAAGAAGAAGAAGAAGAAAGAATTAAATCATATCAAGAGAATTAAATCATATCAGGAAGAATTAAATTATTTTAAATCAAAATCAGTCGGTTAAAATTCTATAAAGCGTCTAAAAAAGAGAGACTCATGACAATGAAAAGGAACATGATTATCGAAACGGAAGAAACGGGTAATGAAAATATTTCGCAGCCGAAATCGGGACAGAGAAAACTAATCGCGGATGACCCGGTGCCTGAAAAGAAAGCCGAGAGGGCCGCGGCGCGGCCTGTCAAGCAAGATGAACTTCAAATGGAAGTTGAAAAGGTTTACCCGAGCGACGATTACGGCAAAGGCATCATTCAGCTGACACCTGAAATCATGGGAATCATCGGAACCGCCGTCGGTGAAATCATCGAAATCGAAGGCGAACGAAAAACCGTTGCGCGCGTATGGAAAGCGAATATTTTGGACGGACTGACGGAAGAGACGGTACGCATCGACACATTCATTCGCTACAACGCAAAAGTCACCGTCGGCGACAAAGTGACGCTTCGTAAAACAAAAGCGGTTCCCGCGAAAAAAATAACCGTCGCCCCGCTTGAAGAAGAAAAACTCGTACTGACCGGCGAGATTGAAGACCGCATCCGCTACAACTTAAGAGAACGCTGCTTGGTGAAAGAAGACATCGTTCCTGTCAGAAAAGACCTGCTGGGATTAAACGACGTGTCCCAGCCCGAAATGAAAAAGCAAACAGTCGAATTCATCGTAACCCAAGTCACCCCCTCCAAATCACCGGTGACAATCACCGACGAAACCCTGATATCGTTTGAAAAAAGCGCCGGCGGATTTCGTAAAAAGCACATCTCCTACGAAGACATCGGCGGTCTCGGCGATAAACTGACAGAAATTCGCGAAACCGTTGAAATGCCGATGAAACAGCCGCGCCTGTTCAAAAAACTCAAAATCAGCCCGCCCAAAGGACTAATCCTGCACGGCATCCCGGGAACCGGAAAAACAATCATTGCTCGCGCCGTCGCTGATGAAATCGGCGCCAACTTCTACTACGTCGCAGGCCCCGAAATCATGAAAAGCGGTTACGGCCAAAGCGAAGAAAAAATAAGAGAACTGTTCGCCGAGGCCGCGAAAAACGCGCCGGCAATCATATTTATCGACGAAATCGATTCCATCGCCCCCAAAAGAGAACAATCGGGCGAAGTGGAAAGACGAATCGTGTCCCAACTCTTAGCGGTTATGGACGGCATGATGGACACATCACAGGTCTTCGTCATTGCGACAACCAACCGACTGCACTCCATAGACCCCGCTCTGCGCCGCCCCGGCCGTTTCGACCGCGAAATCGAAATAAGCGCGCCTGACGCCGCCGGCAGAGAAGAGATCATACAAATCCATACCCGCGCCATGCCGCTTGAAGGTTACCCGAAAATCAAAAAAATCGAATCCGCCCTCAGAAAAGCAAAAGAAACCGTCAAGCGCAACGCCGAGTCGGGCAACAAAGACACGGAAAACGAGGATAAAGCCGCCATCGCCGACCTGACAAAAAAATTGGCGGCCGCGAAAGACCAGTATGAAGCAAACGCCAAAAAACTCTTCAAAGAAACAGCCGCCCAAACGCAGGGCTATGTCGGCGCCGACTTAGCCGCCCTCTGCCGCGAAGCCGCGTTAAACGCCGTTCGAAGAATCGCGCCGACGGTTGACCTTGATGAAAACTTAAGCGACGAAGTGCTGAATGCACTCGTTGTTGCCAACAAAGACTTTGAGCGCGCGCTCAAAAACAGCGAACCGTCAGCGCTTCGCGAAATATACGTCGAAATCCCCGAAGTGAGCTGGAAAGACATCGGCGGCTTGGAAAACGTCAAACAACAAATCATCGAAACCGTCGAGTGGCCCTTAAAACACCCCGAAAAATTCATCCAATTCGGAATAGACCCCCCGACAGGCATCCTCCTGTACGGCCCTCCCGGAACCGGAAAAACAATGCTCGCGCAGGCCGTTGCCCACGAATCCGAGGCAAGCTTCATCAGCGTCAAAAGCACGGAACTCCTGTTAAAATGGGTCGGCGAATCCGAAAAAGCAATGAAAGAAATATTCAGAAAAGCGAAACAAGCGTCACCGACAATCATCTTCTTCGACGAAATCGACGCATTCGCGACCACCCGCGAAAGCGGATCCGTCGGCACGCGCTCGGTCGCCGAAAGCACGCTCAACCAAATGCTTGTTGAAATGGACGGCATCGAACGATTAAAAGACGTCTTCATCATTGCCGCCACAAACAGACCGGACACCTTAGACCCCGCCCTCATCCGCCCCGGCAGATTGGACCGTCTCGTCTATGTCGGCGCCCCCGACCTCCCCGGCAGAAAAGCCGTCTTTGAGATATACTTGAAAAAGACACCCCTCGCCGCCGATGTCAACATCGATGAACTGGCGGAAAAGACAGAGCGGTACACCGGCGCCGATATCGAAGCCGTTTGCCGCGAAGCCGTCATGACCGCGCTGCGCGAAAACATGGACACGAAAGAAATCACGCGCGCCGACTTTGAAAAAGCGTTTGGCGCCGTCAAGCCGTCTGTTGACGAAAACTTGAATAAGACGTATGAAAAGATGGCGGATTACATCAAAAATAAGGATCTGCCTGATGACGATTACTTCATGGCGTACAGATAATAACAATAACAGAAGAACAATAACAGAAGAACAATAACAGAATTGAAATTCTCTCATTCACGATATAACGAAGACCGAGATTGCGGCAGCCGTAGGCTGCTCGCAATCTACGGTCACAAGGGAATTGAGATGATTTTAAAAAAATTAAAAAAGAATTAAGGGACAGTAAAAAGAGCTGCGGCGCGCAAATACCGCGATGATGAAAATCAATCGCTTTCGCGCCAGCGCTTATAAACATTGTTTTCAATACCCGCCAAATCCAGCGCCCGCCCCGCCATCGTGTTGAACAGGTCGTCAATTGTTTCCGGCCTGTTGTAAAAGCCGGGGGCGGCGGGAAGAATCACGGCCCCCGCTCTTTTTGCCGTTACCATGTTTTCCAAGTGAATCAAACTGAGGGGCGTTTCGCGTACCATCAGAATCAATTTTCGTTCTTCTTTCAGGCAGACATCCGCCGCGCGAACCAGTAAATTATCGCCAATGCCGCTCGCGATTTGACCAAGGGTTTTCATGCTGCACGGCGCAATAATCATGCCCGCCGTTTTATAAGAGCCGCTCGCAATCGGCGCGAAAAAGTCGGTTTCGTCATAAACAACATTCGCCAATTTTTTAATGGCGTCGGGGTCGTTGTCGGTTTCCGTCAAAATAATTTCTTGTGCCGCTTTTGTCATAATCAAATGCGTATGAATGGCGGTTTTGCTGAGAATCTCAAGCAGCCTGATGCCGTAACCGACGCCTGATGCACCGCTGATTCCGATAATAAGTTCCATCTTTATCCCCGATTATTCCGATTATTCCGTTAACTTCCGTTTATCCGGTTTATCCCCGTCATTTATCAATTTTTTACTGTTCTCAAAATGTTCAAATTGTCAAACTGTTAAACTGTTAAACTGTTGAAACTGTTTAACTGTTCTAACTGTTCAAACCGGTAAAACTGTTCAAACTGTTTTCAATAATTTCCATGCACGCCTTTTCGATTTCGGCGATTTCTTCAGGCGTAATGTCATCCAAATGAATGCCGACGGAGAACAAAACCGTCTTGTTCAACCCTTTGCTGATAATTTTTGAGCCCCTTAAAGCGATTTCCTCTTCCTTGTGCCCGGGGGCACAAAGAACGGAAGCCGTGGTCCGTCCCGTTTCAGAGTCGCGGTAAGCCAAGGCGGCGGCGCCGATGTGAGCTGCGCCGCCCGTCAAAGTGACAAGCAAATCGCCGCCGACATCCTTGCCCTCCAAAACCAACGTGACGCGCCCGACGGTTTTTGATATTTTCATTCTTTGCGCCTGTGAATCAGCTTTGAAATCAAAAAGTGAATAAGCTTGTAAATTAACGTGCAAATAAGCTTGATCAACCGGAACAACAACGCGAAAAACAATAAAATCAAATTGATCACTGTAAAAATCATCCATTATATCTCCTGAAAATTATCCTGTAAATTATCCTGTAAATTATTCAGTAATTATCCTGTAAATTCATACATTAACATGATACTTGAACGCCAAAATATATGGTTCTTCTCATTGGAACTCAGGTTTGAAACAAGTTTTAGAAACAAGTTATATAATTCTGTAAAACTAATTTAAAGGAATGACAATTTACTCCCACTCCCGCCTCTCAACCTTTGAAAAGTGCCCCCTCTCCTACAAATACAAATATTTGGATAAAATAAAGCTCGAGGCGCCATTTACCGGCATCGAGGCGCACATGGGCGCTTCCGTTCACGCCGCCTTAGAAGACCTCTACAGAAGGCGAAAAAGAAATCCCTATGATAAAATCACGCTGGTCGGGCTTCTTGACAAATACGAAACCGCCTGGGAAAACCGGCCTTCTGACCTCAAAATCGTCAATGAGGAATTGACGGAAAACGATTACTTCTTACAGGGAAAACGAATATTAACCGACTATTATCAAACGCATCACCCTTTCGACAAAGAAGAAACGCTCTCGGTTGAAGAGAGAATCGACGTCAACATTGAAGGCTTTAAAGTGATGGGATTCATTGACCGGCTCGCTTTGAATAAAACAAACGGGAATTTGGAAATCCACGATTACAAAACGGCAAAAACAATTCCCGACGAGTCATATTTAAAAAACGACCGGCAGCTTTCGCTTTACCAAATAGGCGTGAGAAAAAAGTATCCTCAGTATGAAGGCCGCGATGTAGAAGTCATTTACAATTACCTGAAACACAACAAAGAGATACGATTCAAAAAAACGGAAACTGAAATCAATGACGTCAAAAAAGAGATTGTCGGCTTGATTCAAACAATTGAACTTGCCGCGTGGGAAAATAATTTTCACCCGCGTGTCGGGAAACTGTGCAACTGGTGTGAGTTTTCAATGATATGTACGGCTTTTCAGGAGAGGGATGAGAAACAAGGAATAGCAGAGAAGATTAAGGAATAACAGGGAATAAGAAGGAATAACAAGGAAATAAGAAGGAAGAGAAGGGAAGAACAAGGAAATAAGGAGAAGGGGAAGAACAAGGAAAAAAAGAGCGGCAGAAGAAATATGCCGCGCTTCATATGTTTTTTATAATTGTGTTTATATATTACACATATGTTTTGAGCTTGAATTATACGCATTTTTAGATTATTCGCCCAATTCAAATTCTTCTTTTCCTTCGCCGCAAACCGGACAGATCCAGTCGTCGGGAAGGTCTTTAAAAAGCGTTCCTTCTGCCTCTTCATTGTAAACGTAACCGCAAACCGCGCAAATGTATCGTGCCAATTTTCTCACCTCAAATATAAACGTTAATTTATGTTGATTCATGTTGATTTATGTTAATTCATGTTGGTTCATGTTGGTTCATGAAATTCATGTTAATTCATATTGATTCATGTTGATTCGTGTCGTTTTTATAAAAATGATGTCGATTCATTACGATTCAATAATAATGGTCTGATTAAATTAATCCGTGCTTTCAGGCACGCGACAAAATAAAGGCGCTGATTTTATTTAATTTTTTACGATGAAAGGCGCCGAGCCGATTTTACATCATTTTTTACGATTCGACTTCCACGTCTTCGATTTTTTCAGGGAAAATCAGAACAAGCAGATTATACGCTTCAATTAATATGATTTTAGAAACGACATAGATCGGCAGACATAAAATCATACCGAGGGGACCGTAGAGCTGAGAGAACGTCAGGATCAATAAAACGGTTGTAAACGGGTTGACGTTGATTTTGCTTGAAATCATGAACGGGATGAAATAAATATTGTCAATAAGCTGCGCAATCGTACAAACGATGAGCGCCAAGACGGCGACCTTCCAGCCGACAATCAAACCGACGAAAATCGCGGGGACCGCTGAAATGACAGGGCCGAAATACGGGACATTGTTGAAAAGCCCCACCAAAATGCCAAAAAACAGCCACCCGGGAAGGCCGATCAAATAAAAGCCGATACAGCAAATCGTCGCGACGCCGACGCTTTCAATAATCTTGGCAACGAAGAAATTATTGGACCGCGTCAAAATCGCGGATGACATATGCTTAAATTCCTTTTCAAACCGGAACGGAATCAAATCCGAAATCCTTTGTTTGATATTTTCCCGCTCTTTAAAGTACATCGAAAACATGACCGGGTAAATCAACACAATCGTAATGAGATAAAGAAAAGCCTGTGACAGCAAAATACGGGCATACATAAAAAACATATCAGAAACGCTGTCAATCAATTCGTGAACCTTGTCCGTTACCATTTCGGGAAGAAACTCCAACATTTCCGTTAAGATTTGAGTGCCGACGGCAATCATAATCTCAATATTTGTCAAATCCGCGAACAAAGACGACAAATTAAAAATTTGCGCCATAATCAGATACCCGAAAACGATGATGAAAGAAATGATGATCGAGGCGGCAATCATTCGCTTTTGTTTTTTGTTGTATTTTGCCGTGTACTTATGAAAAATACGAAGCGTCTTGTCCATCAATGAAATAAGACACAGCCCGAAAAGAATGACAATAAACAATTCCTGAAAATAAAACAAAGTCATGATGATGCAGCAAAGAACAGCCATAATGGCAACCATTGCCAGCCATACTTTCCGATTCGTTGTCAGCGGACCGGGACCGACAGACATCTCAAACATACACCATTCTCCAAACCTAAATATTAACGTTCGTTTTAAGGGAATATCAGTGTCATTGTATATGAATTCATTTCTATATAATCGGTTTATATTATCAAAAGGGATTCAGATTTTCATTTGAAAAGGATTCGGATTTTCATTTGAAAAGAAGGCTTTTGAAAAGAGAAATATTTAAATTCTGTATACCTTTTTACGATTCAGTTAATAACAAAGGATTTTAATTTTATTCATCGGTCAAAATTATTTTAATATCTTATTTATCCTCAATTATCTCTCAATTATCTCTCAATTATCTCTCAATTATCTCTCAATTATCCCTCATTTGATTTACGGTTATGGTGATTTCTTGTTTATCGAATTTAAAAATCAGGTTCAAAAAGTGCTCAGCGAGGCGGCAATCTCTCTCGGGTACGACATTACAAAAGAAGATGTCTCATTCGAGGTATCTGAACACGCCGATTTGGCGACGCGCTTGGCTTTTCGGCTGATGGCCGCCAAAAAAGGCGGAGAAGGCGAGGACGGCGGGAAAGGAAAGGAAGGCGGAAAGGGCGAAAAAAGCAGCGTAAATCCTGCCCAAATCGCGAAAGCCGTTGTTGACGCCATCTCTGAAGAAAGCCTGAAGTCGGCGGACTTAATCGGAAAAGTCGTTGCGACAGGCCCTTACATTAATCTTTTCGTGTCAGGTAAATATTTGGTTCAAACACTTGAAAACGTCGCGGGGGCGAAAGAAAATTACGGCAGCGGCAAACGCACCGGCAAAATTTTGCTGGAACACACATCGGCGAATCCCAACGGCCCCCTTCACGTCGGCCATATACGAAACGCGATTCTCGGCGACACATTGTCCCGTATTTTAAAGAAAGCCGGCTACGACGTTGAAGTTCAGTACTACGTCAACGACATCGGCCGCCAGATTGCCGTGGTTTCATGGGCTTGTACCAAATATCCCCTGAACATGAATATAAAACCCGATAACGCGATTGTTGACGTTTACATTAAGGCCAATCAGGACATCGCGGAAGACGAATCCGTGAACGAGCACATCGAAAAGCTGATGAAAAAAGTAGAAACCGGCGACAAAGAAACGATTGAAAGCTTTTCGCACGCCGTTGACATGGCTGTCGCCGGCATTTCAGAAACGCTTCTGCTCATGAACGTGAAACACGACAAATTCGTTCGCGAATCCCAATTTATTCAAAGCGGCGCCGTTTGGGACATTATCACCCGCTTAGAAGCCACCGGCAAAACAAGAGACGCCGACGGCGCGCTTGTCGTTGACCTTTCCGATTACGGTTTTGAGAAAACGTTAGTCGTTCGCCGCTCCAACGGCACGTCGCTTTACACCACCCGCGACCTCGCCTACCACGAATGGAAAGCGCCGCAATGCGACCGCATGATTGACGTTTTCGGCGCCGACCACAAACTCATTTCCGGCCAGCTTCGCGCCGCGCTGGAACTCCTCAAAGTCAAAACGCCTGACGTCGTGATTTTTGAATTCGTTTCCCTCCCCGAAGGTTCCATGAGCACCCGCCGCGGCGTCTTCATTTCCGCCGACGACTTGCTCGCGCAAATGATTGAAGCCGCTTACAGTGAAATCGAGAAACGGCGCCCCGAAGAAACCGAAGAATTCAAAAAGGCCGTTGCCCGAATGGTCGGCATTGGTGCCGCCCGTTACGATATCATAAAAGTGTCCCCCGAGAAATCAACCGTTTTCGACTGGAAAACGGCGCTTGATTTTGAAAAGCAAGGGGCGCCGTTTATACAGTACGCGCACGCGCGAGCGTCAAACATTTTATCCAAAGCGGCAGAGGACGCCGCGCCGGCCCCAACCGCTCCCGCCGCCTCCGCCGCCACCGCCGCCGTTCCTTTCACGCCGGAAACCGCCGATTATTCATTACTGACCGAACCTGCCGAGGCCGCTTTGATCAAAAAAATAGCGCTCTTCGAGCAGCGAATTGAAGAAAGCGCCGAAAACTTAAAACCGCACACATTCGCAATCTACGCCCGCGAGCTGGCGGACGATTTCAATCAATTTTATCGGTATGTGCCGGTTTTGAATATCGAAGACGCCGAACTGAAAAAGTCGAGGTTGGCTTTGGTGTATTCGGCTAAAGTCGCTTTGGCCAACGCGCTTTCGTGTCTTGGGATTGACGCGCCGGAGTCTATGTGAAGATTTTCACATTCACCTTCACATTCAAATTCAAACCCGGCATCTTGAGAACAACTATGATAATATTATCCGGCGGAACCGGTACCCCGAAATTGATTGACGGTCTTCGTAACCTTCTTCCCGATGAAGAAATAACGGTGATTGTCAACACCGGCGAAGACATATGGTCATCGGAGGTTTTCATTACGCCCGACATTGATACCGTTCTTTATCTTTTTGCCGGCATTTTGGATAAAACCCGATGGTGGAGCATCATCGGCGATACTTACAACACATATCACCAAATGAAAGAGCTCGGCCTCTCTGAAATCCTCATGCTTGGCGACCGTGACCGCGCGGTCAATCTGGCGCGGACGGACATGTTAAAAAAAGGCATGACGCTGACAGAGGCAACCGCTGATATTTCAAAGAGCTTTGGGATTCGCGCCGCCATCATTCCGATGTCAGACGACGTTATCACCAGCATGATTGAAACACCGCGCGGCCAAATGCATTTTCAGGAATTTTGGGTGACGCACAAAGGGACGCCCGACATTCTTTCTTTTGAATACCGAGGAATCGGTGAAGCGCGGTTGTCGCCGGCGGCAAAAGTTGCTTTGGAAAAAGAAGACTGTGTCATCATCGGCCCGAGCAACCCGATGACCAGCATCGGTCCGATTCTTGCGCTGCCTGAAATCAAGGAGATTCTGAAAACAAAGAAAGTCATCGCCGTCAGCCCGATCATCGGAAATGAGGCGGTCAGCGGGCCGGCGGGAAAATTGATGGCGGCAAAAGGGTTGGACGTTTCTTCAAAAAGCGTCGCCGCTCTTTACAAGGATTTCATTGATGTTTTTGTTTATGATATTCGAGACGGCGTTTTGAATCCCGAGGATATCGAAAAGATGGGGATAAAGGCGGTGGCTTTGGATACGATGATGACGGATGAAGAGAGAAGAACGGAATTGGCGAGAGAGATTTTGAAGTTGTTCAATCTCTTATCGGTTTGAATGGTCTGTTTGATCAATCTGTTTGAATGAGATTAATTCCGGTCAGGTATTCTAACGGATTTGAGATATGTCACACTTTTGAAAAACTTTATCGGCAACTCTAAATATCTAAAAATGTTTTTATACTCATTTTAAATGCATATTAAAAAACGGTGTGTTATGGTAATGTGTATTGATGATGAAATTATCAATACTTGTCAAACTTGTCAATACTTGTCAAACTTGTCAACAATTGTCAATACTTGTCAATCAATTATCAATCACATAGCGCTCTGTAAGAACCGGAGCGGTAAATCATAAAGGCAGCCGTTGTAACGCTGCTGAAACTAATTCAGGTGACTCATAATGAAATTTCGTTTTCCTATTGTGATTATTGATGAAGACTTCCGCTCGGAAAACACCAGCGGTCTTGGAATTCGCGGTCTGGCGCAGGCGATTGAAGAGGAAGGCTTTGAGGTTTTGGGCGTGACGGCTTACGGCGACTTATCCGTGTTCGCGCAACAGCAAAGCCGCGCGTCTGCGTTCATCTTATCGATTGATGACGAAGAATTCTCAGGCGAAGAAGCGGCGCAAACCGTTGCAGAACTTCGGTCGCTGGTTGAACAGATTCGCCGCCGCAATGCGGATATCCCTATCTTTTTGCATGGCGAAACGCGAACATCTCAACACATTCCAAACGATGTCTTGCGCGAACTGCACGGTTTTATTCACATGTTTGAAGACACGCAGGAATTCATCGCCCGCCACGTGGTTCGCGAGGCGCGCGTTTATCTCGATTCTTTGTCGCCGCCGTTTTTCAGGGCGCTGACGCATTACGCGGCAAACGGCTCCTATTCATGGCACTGCCCGGGGCACTCCGGCGGTGTCGCGTTTTTGAAAAGCCCTGTCGGGCGAATGTTTCACCAGTTTTTTGGCGAAAACATGCTGCGCGCTGATGTCTGTAACGCTGTTGACGAGCTTGGGCAGCTTCTTGACCACACCGGTCCCGTCGCCGCGAGCGAACGAAACGCGGCGCGAATTTTCCACAGCGACCACATGTTCTTCGTCACCAACGGCACGTCAACGTCAAACAAAATTGTTTGGCATTCGACGGTGGCGCCGGGCGACATCGTTATCGTTGACCGCAACTGTCACAAATCGGTTTTGCACGCAATCATCATGACCGGCGCCGTGCCTGTGTTTTTGATGCCGACGCGCAACCATTACGGAATTATCGGCCCGATCCCGAAATCGGAATTCGTTTGGGAAAACATTCAAAAGAAAATCGAGGCCCACCCCTTCGCGAAGGACCAAAAAGGACAGCCGCGCGTTTTGACAATCACGCAAAGCACTTATGACGGCATTCTTTACAACGTTGAAGAAATCAAAGAAGAACTGGACGGCAAAATCGACACCTTGCACTTTGACGAAGCATGGCTGCCTCACGCGGCGTTTCACGACTTTTACGGCGACTATCACGCAATCGGCGAAGGCCGCCCCCGCTGTAAGCAATCCATGATGGTTTCCACGCAATCAACGCACAAACTTCTCGCCGGCCTGAGCCAAGCGTCTCAGATTTTGATTCAAAATTCAGAGGAGCGGTCATTGGATTTGCCGCGCTTTAATGAAGCGTACCTGATGCACACCTCAACCAGCCCCCAATACGCGATCATTGCGTCATGTGACGTGGCGGCCGCCATGATGGAGCCCCCCGGCGGCACCGCGCTTTTGGAAGAGTCACTTCAAGAAGCAATGGATTTCCGGCGGGCGATGCGCAAAGTCGGCGAAGAATGGATTTCCGGCAAGAGCGACAACAGCTGGTGGTTCAAAGTATGGGGCCCTGACACATTACCGGAAGGCGGCATGGGTGAGCGCGAGCAGTGGATGCTGCATGCCAATGAACGTTGGCACGGTTTTGGCGATTTGGCGCCCGGCTTTAACATGCTTGACCCGATCAAAGCAACGCTTATTACCCCCGGTCTTGACGTCGACGGCTCGTTTTCCGAGTGGGGCATTCCCGCGGGCGTGCTGACAAAATACCTTGCCGAATACGGTATCATCGTCGAAAAAACCGGCTTGTATTCCTTCTTCATCATGTTCACAATCGGCATCACCAAAGGCCGCTGGAACACCATGGTGACCGAGCTTCAGCAATTCAAGGACGCATACGACGACAACCGCCCCCTGTGGCGAATCATGCCCGAGTTCGTTGCCAAACACCCTAAATATGAAAAGATGGGGCTTCGCGACTTATGCCGCCAACTGCACGACTTCTACAAAACCTACGATGTCGCCCGAATCACAACAGAAATGTATGTCTCCCCGATTGAGCCGGCAATGCGCCCGGCCGACGCGTGGGCGAAAATGGCGCACCGTAAAATTGAGCGTGTCAAAATCGATGATTTGGAAGGCCGCGTGACGGCGATGCTGGTCACCCCGTACCCGCCCGGAATTCCGTTGCTTATCCCGGGTGAGCGGTTTAACAAGCAAATCGTTCATTTCCTGCAATTCGCGTGTGAGCTCAATCACAAATTCCCCGGATTCGAGACGGATATCCACGGATTGGTTTCTGAGGTTAATGATGGGAAGACAGAGTATTTCGTGGATTGTGTGATTGAAGAAGAATAAGGTTGGAGAGTAAACGCTGAAGCGTAAACTTTGAAGAGTAAATATTAAGAGTAAATGTTGAAGAGTAAATATTAAGAGTAAATGTTGAAGAGTAAATATTAAGAGTAAAAAGACGAACACCGCCTCCATTTGAGGCGGGGTTGATTTTTTGTTTTTTTTAATTTTTTTGTTTTGTTTTTGTAATATTTCGTTTTTGTTATATTTCGTTATGAATGACGTTGTAATTTTCGCCGGCTGAGCGATAGCTTGCTTGAAAATTCAGTCGCCGGAAATCAATGAATCCTATTTTTGTTTTTCAAAATATATTATTAATAAATACCATTATCAGAACAGGCTTTTCATTGTCTTTGAACATTTTGCGCATATTATTTTAATCCGCATTTTTGAATTATAAATTTATTCATCCGAAAAGGCAGGCACTACCGTATAATAATAACTCTGTTCTTTTTGGAATCTCTCTTCCATTTTGAGACCGCGCGCTTCGCTGGTGCAGTAGAGGCCGTATATGATAAAAATGAAAACGATAGACCCAAATATTCCAACACCGACGCCAAAAAAAACACTCAACATCGACACCCCATCCGTCAACGAAACGCCGACGACCCCAAAAAGACAACAGAAGTAAATAATCGTCTGTTCGCCTCTGAAAAATCTGGACGTGAAGATGTTATGGCCTACGCCGTAGAAAATCCGCGTCGCCGTCCACACTAAGATAAAAGCAACGGAAAACATTATTAGCGCTAAAATGAAAAAAGCAACAGCTGTCTCCCCCAACGGAGCTAATATTACGTCCGCGCCAAAAAACGCCACCACGCAAATAATCCAAACGACCAGCCATACCACTATCGGAACGGGCCGTGCATTGTCTTTGAACATTTTACGCATATTATTAATATATGGTTTTAAAATTAATAAACTTATTCACCGGTACGTCCAATACCGATTCCTCTCCCTTTATAAAAAATTCAAAAAAAAAGCCGCCCAAATTGGGCGGCTTGAAACTTGCCTTTTACTTAGTAGCGTCCAGACCGGGATTTTAACCCTAGTTTGATGATTAAATGAGTTGAAAAGGCCATCGGTGTGGCCTTTTTTTTGGATGTCGGACCGTTAAGAATAACATCCGAAAAAAAGCCGACTGTAACCAGCAGTCCCAATCGCCTTAAGTATTAATGACTATTTGTTTATATATAAATTTATTCTTCTATGTTTTCCTGTTGTAATTTTTTTGTTTTTCTATTTAACTGTTTTTTGTAATATGGAAGGTAAATTAAATGGAAAATAAAATATGGAAGAATGGCTGCAAATAATCCAACAACAATAATATGTGCTGTCAATCCCTGATATAACATCAAATATTCTCCCGATAGCAAAATTTTAATAGACGGCCAAAAAAACCAAACGATAAAAACGAATAAGGCAGCATACAATAAGAAAAGTGTTTTAATTCTCGCCGTTTTCGTTTTTTCACTCGAGTCAATTTTAGATTTATATTTCCGTTCAATTAACATAAATGAAACAGAAAAAATGACAGCCGATGTCAAAAATAGGATAAGTAAAACTTCCTGTATCGAAAAACCAAATAAAATATGAAACTCATACCAGTCATTAAAATAATTTATCATGAATTAACAACCTTATCAAAAAATAAAAAGTTATCGTTTTTAAATTATGCGTCTGAAATTTGCCAAATCCAAAAATGGATTCCTGTCACGTTTTGTCATTTTTTTCCTTTGTTTCGGAGATAGAGGCTTCTGGTTCGTCTGATCATTCAATTCCCATTCGAACTCCGGGACCGGCAACCGTAGCCCATCGAAACCACGTCCATATTTTTCCGATTGTTTGAATCCGAAAATTGTTGCATAGCCATATGCATGCATATTATTGTGACGGAAATTGTGTGCGTTTTCCTCTCTGTATCCATATACATTTTCTTCTATTTTTCGATACATTTGGACGTTTTTGCTATCAGTCAGATTCTTTACGACATTATGGAAATCCGGATCAGACGAATAGTCATATTCATAATTATTTACATAATCGTAATCGTTTGAATAATCATACAAGTTGTCGTTTCCATAACGTCTGATTATTTTCGTCGGGCTACGGAAAACGTCTGCCATCTCACCTAATCTCTTTAGTAACCGTGGATCAATTTCTAACGAGAAATAATTAGAGCCCGGATAAACCCTTGTAATATTGCCAAAGCCATCTCCAATAATCAATTCATCACCTCTGCGATTTCCGATGAACAATTCATCCTGTTGTCCTCTGCGCCCGGGTCGCAGTTCAGGTGCATTAATATCGCGTCCGATAATATTCATTGTTTTTGCTTCTGGCTTCAGCTGTATGGGTACATTAGACCTCTTTGGTATTATTTTATCTATAATACGTTTAGCATCGTTTATATAATCGTGTGGTGTCGGAATCGGCCTCACTCGGCGGTAAGTTTTTTCAAAGCTGATTACACCGGCGATGTCATGAGGCAGGTTTTGGGCTGACCATTCACCTAACCGATAAAAATATTCATCCGAAAATTTTTCATATCTTACACCGGGAACTAACTCACTCTCTAAATTACTCAAGATTCCATCTTTTCTAATATCGGCAAATGTAATATCACTCAATTTTCTTAAATCGTATGTTAATCCTTGTGCATATAAATTTGCATCTTGCATTACATACAGCGTTGACCCTACCCCAACTGCACGTACAAAAGTATTAGTAGCGGGTGCCAAATATTTTGACCCTTTAACTACGAGTCCTGCACCAGCACCAATCCCTGCACCCAATACAGTGTATGCCGCCGTTTTTGCAATTATACCTACAGGGTCCTCCCGAAAACCATCGTGGAGCCCAACCATAAAATTATCCGGGCGGCTTGATATCTTTTTCCCCATGGTCTCCGTTTTATTTACAAAATTCGCATACCCAGGAATAAAATTATCAAATTGTTCTATATTCGACTGCCGATAATCTTCCCAAAATTGTTTCTCGGCATTGATCTCAGCAACACTGTTATATCGTCCTTTATCAACCAACCACTCGTTTCGTTTATCGATATCTGCCGGAGCAACTATATCTTGATATAATTCGTTCCCAGTGGATCTGATATATTGCCCAGCTTCAATAACATCATCCGCATATTTATCAACGATTTTATGACCGGTCCAAACAGAAGCCACGCCGATTGGGCCACCTGTTGAAAACGCAGCAACATATTGCGTCGCCAAACTGGCCCGATTAAATTTTTCGATTGTTTCAACTTCTATTTCTTTTGGTCCATACTTATCGCTGATTTTATGGCCGGTCCAAACCGCCGCCGCACCGATTGGTCCACCTGTTGAAAACGCAGCAACATACTGCGTCGCCAAATTGGCCCGATTAAAATTTTCGATTTTTTTTTCCATCGCCAGTTTTTTTTCTTCCATCGCCAGCATCTTTTTTTCATGATCTGCGAATTTTTTGTTTGTTTCCCGATCCTCTTCCGAATGAGCTGAGATTCGTTGTCCAACAGCACGCTCGTAGGATTCAGTGTACTGTTGCTCCAGGATGCCGCCGTCATAGATGTAGATCTGAGCGTCTGCGCGGATGCGCTGACTCGCCGGGTCAATATGTTCCCTCAATCGTTCGACAGATCTCTCAGAAAGAGTACCGTCGTGATTATAAACGATGTTCGCTGACTTTGGTATATCCCGTAAAGGCATTATGACAAGATTTCCATGCTCGTTCATGTACGCCCCCACTTTAGGGTCAGACGATATCGCGTGATCGAGCTGATTGGCTCTGGCTGGATTCGGCCCAAAGTCTTCACGTCGTTGGTTGGCATAGGTTGCTCTGTCAACCAACGTCCAGCCGGTTGTGTCAACCTTGGCGCCGGCAGGGACGACACGCTGCCTGCCGGACGCGTCAATGTATGTCTCGGAGTCGATGCTGTTTGACACGTAGCCGTCGAAATCCGGATGGTTTTTTCTGGCTGCGAGCTTCCGGGCAAACGCAGGACTCATTCGAGCCGGATCTCTGTCAGAATAATCAGGATTATCGATGATCCTCGCGCCACCCGGGTTGTTGACCTGATTGACCTGATTGTACGACGAACTTTCAGAACCGCTGTTTTGTTTGTTTTGATTCGTGTTTTGATTTGTGTTCGAGCTTTGATTATTCGCGGCTGAAGCCGGATGTCCGGGTACGATTGTCGCTTTTCCGTATGCCATTTCTTTTATCCTCCTGCAATTTTTCTGTAAAAAATCTCTTTGGCGTGTTTCAACTCTCTGCCGATGTCATCGCCTTGCAATTTTGTTTTATTGCCATATTTATCGTAGATTGTAATTTTGATGTATGGTTTATTTGTCATGTTTCTCCTCATTTCATGATATATTCGTAGATCGGAACAACAAACAGCCCGACCGTTATGATTAATTTAACACCCGGCATCAACTCAAGAGGCAGCACGTTAATGACGATAAACCCGACGGCGGAAAATGCAACAGCCGGGATGAACGCTCCGCCTGTCGTGACGTGGAGAGCGATGTACACCACCGAAAACAGCACGCCCCAAAAAATCAACTGGCCTATCCTCGACATGTAGAGCTGGCTGATCGCCTCAAATACACCGAAAGTCGTCAAATCATCTTCAATCAACCCTTCAAACACCTCGGCGAAACCGAAGTCAGGTATGTAGCCGACTGACAAATTGACGGCCGACAACGACAACAAAATTAACAGCAATACACGCAAAATCGTCATAATATCACCAATAGTGCCTAATCGAGTCACCATGTTTGATTTGATAAAGTCCAATTATGTAAATGAGCCAAACACCGACGTTGATCACGATTGATATGTAGGAAACGACATTGATGCCGTTGACCTCGTAGTAAAACATACTGTTAATCGTCAGCCCAATAAACAGCACACCACTGAGTGCAGATAGCAGCATCTTGCCGATCAGGATCGCAACACGCATATAACTCAACACATCGTCGATGAATCCGGTCCTGTTTTCGTTATCCATATCCTGCACAACGACCTCCCAGTCGGTCTGTGGCAGCGTTGGATCCGTCTGGCCGATGATCCAGCTGTCTCCGGACAGCTCAGAAAACGAATTTATTGCTCCCAACGATGCCGAAAACAGAGCCAACAGGAGAGCCACGGCTATTAGTTTCATTGTTCATCCTTCCCTACTTTTTCTGCAAAATAAACAATTGACATGATCACCGATGCGACCATCATACAAATGACAAAGGCCGTCATGTTTATCCATCCAATATACCCCATCAGCATCATTTCACCCGGAATGATCAGACCGCCGATGCGTTTTGTTTTTTGGCTGATGGAAAACGATGTCAGAAGCACAAGGAAAACGCACAAAACCGAATAATGCCACTGCTCAAAAAATCCGGGAATCGAAAATCTGACCTGAGCCGCATCACGCTCGCCGGACAGATCCAAAGTCCTGCTGACCGTCCTCGTCTGGCCGGACGGATCCGTGAAAGTGATTGACGTTGTGTAAACATGACCGCGTTCGACGCTGAAATATTCGGTATGGCTGCCGACAAACGATCCTGTCCGCTGAGAATAGATTTCAGTGCCGCGATAAACGATAATATGATATCTGACATTCGCGGACGTGTTTGATATCATGCTGACGTTTATGGTTGTAAAATCCGAAAACGTCGTTGACGCTCCCATAAAACCTGAAATCGGAGACGCAGACACTTCCTCTCGGACCGAAAACATCGTGTTGGTCAAAACGTCTGATGGCGATTCTACGATTTGTCTGCCGACGATGATGACATACTCCGAGCTTTTTGGGTACACTGTGAATTCGTGGACGGTTGTGTCTGCGTTTGACGCGATGAATTTGTACTGCAGCGTTTGGTTGAGTTGATACGCGACGGACCCGTCAGATCCGGTCACGGCATTTAATAAACGCGTCGTTCCGTCTGCATTGTAAACACCGACATTGAGGCCGGTCACAGGGACGCCGGTCATCGTCCGATAAAAAAAACGAACAAAGTGAGGCGTAGTGTGTTCGATTGATGTGTCTCGCGTGACGGTCAAAATAAAATCCGTTGATCCTTCACCGATATTAATCATCCGAGTCACCTGAGAGATTCCATGTGCTTGAATTATGACCTCAGTTTCGCCCTCGCGCACTTCGTTATAACGCACAGTGCCGTTATCTGTGGATCTGATTGTTTGTCCCGGTCCAAGAAATGCAGTAAAACTATTGACAGTATTTCCGGATTCATCAACCACTGATATCGAAATATTATGCAATTGAGTCATGATTATATTGCCGGTGAAAACCGTACGATTGACTGTCCCGGAGTTAATAACCGTCGTGTTAGATGCATACCCGGGCTTTTCGAACGTCAGGTAATACATCGTATTGGCTAAAACGTTACTATACCCAAACATACCCCCCAGCTGTGAATTAGACATATTAACAAGCGTCCCGTTTTGATAAATGTAATATGTGACGCGGACGTTTTCGATCGCATTGCCGCGCGAATCAACGACTATCCCATAAATTCCTGTTACGCCACCAAAATTGCTGTCATCCGATACGCGGCGAATGGCAGGCAATTCGATATAATGTACTTTGTTAGTAAGGGTGACGTTATACATGTTTGCACCAACATCAATCGAATAATTAAGAGCAAGATTGTTCAAACGCAACATCATCGCAGAGTTGCGCCGAATTTCGGATTCGGGTATATAAACGACAGCATTCATCCCGTCAAAAATCCCATCTAAAAATGTGTATGTTAGATTGCGTGACAATGGATCGATTGTTATTGACGTGTACGCATTAATATTGTTGCTGCTATTGCCGGATAAATTATGCTGCAGCAAATTTGCCGAAATAATATACGTCCTCAGTGTTCCACCCAAAATAAACTGACCATGACCTGCAGCTGACATGTTTAATATATTTCCGTCCGCGCCATCGATAACAGCGACGTATAAACCAGATGCCTGATCAGTAAATAAAACGTCTGAAAAAATGACGTTGATGGGCGTATAAACGCCAGACGCTATCATAAAATTATCTACATAAGCAGTATTATTTGTCCAAGAAACAATCATTTGATTGTAACCCGACATCGATGCAGACAAATTTGTGGCCGTGCTGTTAGATAGTTTTAAATTGCCGCTGGAACTGTTTAGCCTGCCGATCATGTTTATTGTCGTTCCTGAGCTGTTTATGTTATCCGCTACTAAAAAACTAGATATTGATGTGCCAGAATCACCCATATTGTAGGGCATCTGATAAGACGCAGTATTGTTCCAAAAATATCTAAAGCTCCACGCGCCGCTGCTGGGTTTTAAAATATTGTAACGATGAAAAATTAAGGGGTCAGATGTATTGCTAAAAGTGAAATTCATCTGACTCGTCCCCGCTCCGAGAACAGACCGATTAGCCGATAACTGAATGAAATTATAACTGCCTGTGGGAAACACTGCGTTATTATCAGACAGAAGTGCTGAAAAATTGTAATAATCATAAACATTCGGCGTTCCGATATTCCCCAAATCCGGATTGCCGCCGGTAAAATAAAACGTGTTATTGCCGGCAGACAAATCTGCCCTGATCGAGACACTGGAAGCATCCGTCGTAATATTAAAAACATGGTGAGGGACAGGATTTCCAGACACGTCATAAAATCTGTAACTGGCAAATGCCCCGGAGTAGTTGAGCGGGAATGGCAGCCAAATATGGAACAATGCATCATTTACAGTTGTGGCTGACTCGATTGTTATTTCTTGCCAAAAATGATTGCCGTCGATTATGTTTGACGGCAGCTGTCCGGCGGCTGGAGATAATGACAAAAAAAACAATATCAGTAAAATGAAGAGCAACGAAAACCGCAACTCAATCTCAATCTTTGGAATAATAGAAAAAACCTCCAAAAATCGCAATCATGAGTAATATGATCCCGCTGATAACCATGATAAATGGAATTATGCTGGCCATTTCGTAGGCTGAAAATGAGCCGCGGATGACCGAATATCGTGCATCATTGAACGCGGAATCGACTACAACTGTTGTAACATTATCAAATGTTTTGACATTATCAAAGTGGGTTGTGTAATTAGTTGAGTTATATATGTATGCCCTCCATATATAACCATAATCGGAATTTAGTATTATTCTGTCAGGAAATGATACCCCTGTTATGCTATAATTCAAAGTAAACAGATACTCAACATCCATCCTGCATTCAGTCTGATTGCTGGATAAAGTTAATCGAATCGGGTCACCAATATATGGACCAATCGGAAATTGACCATAGTTGTTACCAACCTGCAATACGAAACGATATGGTTGATTAATTAAATCATCTGGTACATTAAACATTGAAAAAGAGACATGAGGGTTGGTTTGGAATAAAATATCCTGAGAAGGGTAACCATAATAATATTCCATCATGAAGAAAGTTAAATCTAGGTGTGTGTAACGCGAAATTTTAGCGTTGCCGACGCCATATAGAGATGTGTTTTGATTGACATCAGGGTTATTTGATGCTCGGTGTGTCCAATAGCCATAACGGGCCAAAAAAACATTATCATTCTGATCAACAGAATCTTTGTCCCATACCATTTTCAAATCGATGTTTTGAGAAACTGAATCAATGTATATATAAAAAACAGAACGAATATTGTCTGTAGTAGAATTTTGATCACGATAAATCGGCAACCGTTGTCCATTTTTATCAATAAAATACACGTTTGAAAAATCCGGCAACATGCCGGATTTATGTTCGACATCAATTTTTACAGTGCATTTTTCCCCTAACATGTCGGTTTCCGTGACTGTTAATTTTATATCTTGATAAAAATAAATGATTTCCCTCTCTTCGATAGTAGTAAAACTGTTGTCATTGAGACCTGCATTAACGCTCAAACCGACAGTGAGGAGAGCACCACATAAAATAATTGCGAAAACAGCGCTGATCGCAATCCCTACAAATTTTGAATCTATCATTTATATCCTCTCATCCATGGTTGCAAATATCCTTTTAGGTAGTAGCCGACAACGAAAATGAAAAACAGAACAATTGAAAACCAGATAAACTGGAAAATCCAGACTGTGTTTTGCCGGACGTTGTCGGGGTAATAATGAGACAATGGGCCGCTGTAGAGACCGGCCGCTTGCACGTTAAGTGAAGCAAATAGTGGAGACAGGACGATCCAGATAAACGCCCCAACAAGCAGACAAAAAACGAGCATGATAAAAAATCCTGCAGATCCATAAGATGCAGCTCTTCGATCATTGAGGATCTTGGACAACGGAATCAATAATAACCACTCCTCTCTTCTCGCAAAAACAGCTGAACAAAAACCGCCAAAACGGCATAAATGATCAAGAATGAGACAAACCAAACCCAGCCACTGTCCCATAAAAACGTGATTGTTTTTTGCAGGCCGGCTGTGAAAAAAATATTATCACTGAGGAGGAGAGATTCGCGCATCACGCGTAATACCTCAAAAACAGGCGAAAACGCAAAGTAAAAGATGATGGTAATAACGGCGGACAACAGCATGAGAATGAAACCGTTAACAATTCTGATCATTGCGAAACCTCCATTTCTTTGCCATAAATTTTTTGTCGTAGATCGTCCTCGAGCCCGGGCAGGATCACAAGCTCGCTGTAATCAACAGGATATTGACATCTGAGATTGAGCGTCAGCCCTTTTTCCATCCGGTCCATCAATTCGTCTAGCGTTTCGATTCCATGCTTTGTAATTTCATATTTATACAACCGTCCACGGACAAGCCTGTTTTTTCTCCTTAATAGTTTGCGTGTCAGCAATCCGTGTTTTTCATACCTATACACGAGCTGACATACAGTTTCGACACTAACGCCGGACAAAACAGAGACTGATTCGCTCGTTGATTCCGCGCCGAGCTCCTCTAAGAGTAACAGCGCAGAAAGGATCTGCAGTTTTGAGAGATTATATGACGCGGATATCGATACTAGGCGATTAACGTCATTATCACTGCTGTCAAATGTAAAACAGTCGCTTCGAGCAGGCGTTAAAAACTTGTCGTTCAATTTATGACACCCCTCCCTTATGATGTAGCAGCTGAAGATCCCCCTGTAATCTTCTCGCGGATTCGTGCGTTAACCTTCGCCGCCCCTTCAGCCTTGGCCCCCGAAGCCTTGGCTCCGCCGGGCTTCCCCCGGCCTTCTTCTAAGGCCGACCGGGCATTTTGCCTCGCGAGGAACGCATCCTTCAGCTTGTTCTTCAAATCGTCTCGTTTTTGTGAGTATGCCAAAAAAACATCTTCGGGAGGTGCGTACAAAATAACTCTCTTGATGATTCCTCCGGCCGTATAGCGCGGATAAACGAGCAAATCCCTGCCGCCGTTTTGATAAAAAATGTCTTCTCTCGAAATCCTGACGATGCATCGAATTGCCATGTAATTTTTTGTTGTTTTTTGGCCGGTTTCCGGATCCACGACAGTTTTACGGACCGTGATCTTACGCTCAGGATAGACGTTGACCGGGAATGTGTCTCTGATCCTGTTCGTCATACGCATCTCGTCCAACGTAGTCGCGACAAAGATCTGGCCATCTGTTCTATTGACCTGTATTGTGTCTGACATCGATTGATTGTCCTCTGAGCTCCAGCGATGCGACGACGCAAAAACACGCGTGCCGAGTTCGTCCATCATTATTGCTGAGCCGCGTCCTTTTTGAGAGGAGATCTGGATCCAGTCCGTAGAAGTGAACGATATGTTTTCGTCAACTTTGAAATTGGGATCGAAGCGTAAACACAGAGACAGGGCAACTGTGGATTTGCCTTTACCTTTTTCTTTAGCGACGACTTTGACATCAAACGATTCGTTATAATTAACAACCCTGTGACGCAAATAATCTATAATGTCAACCGCATCGGAAAAATGATAATCGGCATGATGAATCGGCACCCATTTCATTTTATATTCCTCCCGGCTTCTGCGCAGGATCATAAGACGGGAATCTGTTGTCATGAACATCAGGCTGCAGACAAACATGCGCTCGAATCATCAATCTTGAAAACTGTGCTTTTTGCAAATGATAAACGTTGATGTAGTCGCTTTTTGATAAATCCCCGACAACGATCCGGTTTCGAATATTGATGCAATTTTTCAAAAATGTTTTATCAAAAATAACGGCAAAATCACCGAGAACGTTATAAAAAAAACACATCGCCTCATCGACCTTGCCGTGACTCAGCAGATGGAACGTGCGATTTGTATAATTAGTAAACATGTAGGCATATTCCGATTTTTGTGAAAAACCAACAATGTCGATGGCATCATCAAACGGATCATACTCATCAACCATTTCGACTTTTGTTTCTGCCTGCTCTTCCTCTTCTTCAACCTACTGCAGGTAACATTCAAAATCAAACGTATCGATGTCAACCAATGTGTTTTTCAAACCCATGCGCTGAACATGTTCTTGCATTTTTTCAACGAGTCTGACCGCGGAATCAACGCTGATTGCGTTCGGCGCAGAAACGAGTTTTTCTTTTTCAATGTAAGCCCGGACTTCCTTTTTCAGATCGTCCGGCAATATCTCTGCGCAATAACGATACATCCGATTGATGTCAAAAAAAAATTTTTGATAAGCCTCGGCTCTCGTGTCGTCGTATGTAACACGGCCATTCGCATCAACAAAATTTCTGGCCATCGCTGTTGTCAACCACGCAGTTGAATCACAGACATCCGCAATGCATCTCTGCATTGCGTAAACGAAACCCATGTCGTTTGTTTCGTACATTCCGTCTGTCATACGACCCCCACGAAGCGTAAAAACGTCCCGCCGGCGATCACCAGAATGAAGGCAACGATCGCGTACAACATGAGGTTTTTGTTATCGATTCGGCTTTTCATAATGCCATGTCTCTCTGCGATATGTTGCAGATCGTCAACTGTGGCCGGCGTTCCGGCCATCAAAATATTGACCACTTGACCTAAATGGGAATACGAAAAAATATCAGAGCCGCCAGAATCAATTCCTACCCACGTCATCTCCAATTTCAATTTCAGCTTCTTCAATTCTACCATTTCATCGTCCGAAACCTGCATCTGATATGTTTTTTTAGTGACCTTGCGTTCAAAAATTGCTTTCTTGAAGACGTTTCCTTCTGCGTCTGTAATTACATCAAATGTAGGATTGCCGTCTGCATCCAAAACCGGATTTTCTTCCGTGATATAATCGTCCACATAACCGATCATCTGAGATTCGTCTAATCCGCAACGCAGAATAGCGTCTATGTTTGATATGGATGGACTGAGACCGGCACTTTTGAGCGCACCAACGAATTTGTCGACAATGTACGCAGTGGTTGACGAAATTGGATAAGGCGTCATCTCGTGAGAATGGATCCACCGTATTTTATCAGTCCTTTCAACATCGTCTTTGCCGCGCGGCCGGAATTTTGCCTCATTTTGAAGAGGTTTGAGACTGACGTCTGATATTTTGACGGCAGAAATCTTTGCGACCGCATATGATGAATGATTAAAAAGCACGTATTTTTTGAAATGGGCCGCTTTGAACAAAACCCGAATTTCCGGAACGGAAACAAACATAAAAATCACACACAGCAACATAAAAATGATGACGATAAAAAAAACTATAGCTGCAATGACCTGAAACAATGGCAAAACGATCGCGCCTGCAAATAAAGACATGTCTCACTCCTCATTCTTTTTTCGTTAATTTTAGAATGTTTTCGGATATCTTTATCATTGAGACGAATACGAAAATAAAAGAAATCATAAAAACTAGTGATGTCGACAAATACAATCCGATGATCGGATCATGCTCTGATAAGTCGCCGTATTTTATGGAAATGATTAATAATGCACTGAGAGCGGCGAGTATGCTCATCATCATCAAAGAGTGCCGGTTCCTCACGGAGAAATATATTCCTTTTTTAAAACTTTCGATAATTCCTGTCACAGTTTATTCCTTCCTTCCGATTTCCAATATTTTCCGCTTTTCCGGCTCGTTTAATTTATTGATAACTTCGCTGTGGATTCTCTCTTCATTTTGTTTATTCCTGTCAAACCCTTGATAGCCACGCAAATAGCGTGGATCGGACGTCCATTCCAACACCGATAAAACGAAAGGGAAAATGGGATTTTGTGCGTCTATGCCGGGTATGCAAATTTTTAATTTTCTGGCCGCAATTTCATGTTCTGTTTTGTAATTTCGGACGTCGGCCATAGTCGGAAAATTAGTAAGAACTGCCTCCTTTGACGCGCAGCCGTGCACAAACATCCTGAGCATTTCGACCGTCTGCCCGGTCATCAAATGTCTGTTTTTATCGATCAGAAGCAATACCTCGTCAGCAGTCGGAAACTCTGTAAGGGCTTGCCTGTATGCATAATCCTCGCGCATGTATCCACGTTTGGCGGCCCCGGCCGAATAATTTTGTTGCATATAATTTGGATCTTGCATTTTACCACTTTTGTTAATGTAAAAAAAACGTCAGCGGAGACTGGAGATAAATCTCCGCTGGTATGAATTAATCAACGTGCGTAGAGGTACAGACCTCCAAACACGGACAGCAACAGCATAATGATACCGCCCGCCACAATGACGATTTGCATAGTGCCGGTCATTTCATATGCCGATGTGGTGCCTCGGATGACAGACTGAGATGCATTATAATAGCTGCTGTTAGCATCGATTGGCGAGGAATCAGACAAGCCGGAATTGATATTCAAACCGACCGTCAACAGTGCGCCGGCGAGGACAAGTGCCATAATGACACCGATTGCGATGCTGGCGAAGGCCATTGATCCCATATTCGCGTTTTTATCGCCGGCGATTTTCATAAACGATTGTTTTCCACGGAAAATTCTCTTAACTCTTCCCATTTGTTTGTTACACCTCGCATACGAGACTGCTGTTGCTGTCTCCTCGGCACGGCCGAGATTCTACAAACATTAATAAATACATTAAAGTATAAAAAGATACAACATAGAATAAATACGTACAAAACCGTACAAATAATTACAAAATAGTATAAAAAATTACAAAATTGTATGAGGAAATTGAAAAATGATATCGTCTGAAATGTTTATCGTTTTGGTGTTGCTCAATGCTATTTTATTCATAGCCGGATTTTTTATCCGAGACAAAATAAAAGAAATGGAAAAAATTGTCGTTATCCTGATATCAGCAACTCTGTCGTTCTTGATCGCGATTGAGTGTTTTGCCGGGATCACGTCGGTCTCCGGCACAATAATCAATCCATGGATTGGTTTGTTTTTCGCCGGACTCGGTGCCGTCTCGTTTGTCATGTTTGCGTTGAGGATAATATCATATGTTTCCAATCTGCTCAATGATCCGGATTACTTCCGGAAACTCCGAGGTTAAAAAATGGACACTAAAATTATTTTATCAGCGTTAGGACTGCTGTTTTGCGTTACTGTTTTTTTGCCGTTTGGTATTGCCATGCTGGCCGGATCGACAGAGCAGCTCAACGGCACAGTCCCGGCTGATGCGCTGCCTGCGTACAACGCAACGACAGGAGCAATTGTGACAGCTATTGATTTAACTCAATATCTCCCGTGGATTGCCGGGATGATCGTCGTCATCTCAATATTAATGTTCCTCGGCAGCATTGCGTTTATTTTTAAAATTCGGTAATCATGATCAATTATTTCATTTTTCTGTCATTTTTGGCATTTTTTGCCGGATCTGACATAAAACGGAGAGAAGTTGATAATTTACCGATACTGTTTTTTTATCTTTTTGTTTTGATCACGACAATGATTAATCGCGGATCAGTGCAAGACAATTTACTGCTCTATTTTTTGCCAATAATGCCGGCGATTTTTTGCTTGTTTTTTGTTTATCAAAAGGGAATAATCGGAGGAGCCGATTTTAAAATCTTGATTGGTGTTTTGTTTTATTTGCCGATCATTTTTTTCCTAATAGTGGCAATATCCGGATTGTTTGCGTTGGTGTATATGACAGCAGCCCGGACTGCGTTAAACAGATATTTAGAGATCGAACGTGGGATTCCATACTGCATTTGTTTGCTGTTTTCGTGTATCATCCTGATCACTCAATTTTTTATGATGTAAATTTGATAACAACCCGGACATCTGCAATATCTCGATGTTCCATCTAACGATTTCATTTCGTTTTCAGAAACGGCAAATATTTTTTTGCATATTTTGACTTTACAAATCATCGCTTCAATCATCATTTATTCCTCAATTTTGCTGAAGCTTTTACAGATCAATTTAGACCCTAGCATTTTAATTTCGACGTTTGATTGGATATATCTACCAAAATAATCACCACAACACTCTCCATTGACATCTCTATGTTTACAATCGGACCTGTCACATGTAATTAGGTATATTTGGCTGTAACCATCGCCGCCATCGCTTGCAGAAAGTGTGAATGATTTTAATTCTACCTCCAAACCCATCGCTTACACCTCATTTTACGCTTAAGAGTGTTATCTCGTTCTTTTCAAAATTGATCGAATTAACCTGAAACTTTATTGTTTCGATGTCCTCCAACCTTTCTTTGAATAAGATGTCTAAATCGGCCCCTGATATTTTTACATTAATTTGCATTTTACGAAAACTCATTTTTGATTGGCCGATCGCCCCTACCTTTTATGTTTAACGATTCGATTGTAATTCTGAATCCAGACGAGCCATTTTTGCCTAAATTTTTACATTTCATTTTGTAAAACATCCCGCATTCACATAATCTATAATCCACTGTCACGAGATTGTTTTTTTTGTTTTCCATTCACGACATGCAATAAAATCATGTTTCGTCATCCCACATCTGCATCTAAAATTAAACTCTTTTTTTTCAAAAACCAAATCAATATACCTCATTTTTGTATTTTATACAACATTTTATAAATTATATAATTATCTGTAACAATGTGTTACGTGGTGTGTAACACGTTGTTACAGATAATTATATAATTACCTTCATCTCGAATATACGGACATTTTTTTAAATTTTGCTTTTTTTTCATTTCAGAACGAAGAGAATTTTATAATTTTGCGTAACAGTTACGTTTTGCGTAACATGTTTGTTACGCTTAACGTAACAGTTTACGAGTGATAAAATCACTTGATAAAATTTTTTAATCAGGTACCCTCTAATCGTTTAAATTTACTTCACACAAACAAATTAAAACAATTTTTTTGGATGAGTGAGCTGCTCAAAATTTTGTTTATGAGACTTTTCCCTCTTTTGATTTATATACTCACATGATTTTATTCCTCAATTTTTTGATGTAAATTTGGTAATTGTCCGTAACATGTTACACACCGTGTAACGTGTTGTTACAGATAATTATAAAAATATGGTTCATTTATGAAACCTTTGAATAAATCAAAATCACTTCTCCACGTTTCGTTTTTTGTTTTTCTAGAATTGGTGCATGTTTTTTGATGCTCGCCTCTATTCGTCTATGCGTCTGCATCCTGTTTTCATCACCAAAATGTTTTTTAATATCGGCGACACGTGCTGTTTTTATTAACGTTTTACTGATATTGTTAATCGCCGGCTGTGATTCCATAAATTTAATAAGAGCCTCCGTCTCGTCATTTTTTTGATTTGTTTCAGAAAAAATGTCTAACATATCGTGTTCTTTTAATCTGGAGTCGATTTCATCTTCTGAATAAAAATCATCTAAACGTCTCGCTCCGGTTGCATGAGCCAGCACACACAACTCTTGTCTGATCAATGCAATTTCTGTGTGTAATCTATCCCATTCATGTTTGTTAACAATTATTTCGTCGTCAGTGATTTTGCCGAGAGGCGAAAAAATTTTAGTTTTGTCCTTTAAATCGTTCATTTTTCCACCCGGTTAAACAAACAAAAAACGATCATTCGGAGACTCGATGTATTTATCCTCATCTATACGAAGCACATCATAACCCCAATCGTGAGCATATTTATCTGCTTCGTCTTCGTCCGCGTACACGGCCCGGATATGCCTCTGTAGTATTTCCCCGGCGGATGGAATTGGATCTTCGGGATCAAAAAAATAGTAGTCAATCGGTCCGGAGTCCAAGACAACATAAAGACTGTTGCGATTGGAATGCATCGGATCCGCGTCAGGACTCTCCCGATCTGTGATGTAATAACCCCATGCATAGTAGAGGGCAGAAAATCCAAAATGGCAACATACAAACAATAATAGACAACCAAAAACCAATCGATATGCCGACAATGGATTTTCAGGCAATAAAGATTGGATGATTATCGATAATCCGGCCCAAAACGTAATCAAGGAGAGCAACGAACAAATAACGAAATAAATTATGTTTTTTTGTTGTCGGTTCATTTTACAATCCCCTTCTTCTCAAATTCAGGGTAACCGGCAACAAATGATCTCATTTTATTTTTCTCTCGGATTTCCGATTCCAGAGCTTCATAAAATATATTTTCATCCATGACTGATTTTATTTTCTCTCTGATCAGATCGGTTATGATCCTAGGCTCCAGCGCATCGAGCTCCCAACAATCGTGACCATAATTTTCGATATATCCGGTAGACCGGGTGTCTGTCAGTTTTGTCGGGTTTGGCGGCGGATCGTGAGCTTCGATCTGATCGTAGTTTAGAGCAATGCGCTCGAATTTTACATCCGCGCCGAAAAGGGCAAGACGATCGTTCATATCTCGGCTCATGTCAATCCCGCTCGGATCATGATCGCCGAGGTGAAAAACGATTGACTGTTTATGTATGTGTTTCAGACGTATTGCAGATTCCCACATCGTTGATTGTGAGACATAGCCCCGGCATGACAGACAATTAACATCCCATTCGTTGCATACCTGTGCTATGATGTCGATCAAGGCGTCCTTCTCAACCCAAACCTCGCAATATGTGTCCATTTCTGCCCACTTGTCAACGCTGAACTGATTCGCGGCAGCTTTGAGGATTGAAACCGGATCATCCCAATGAGACTGTTTGCGCAAGTGCCGTGTCCGGTCAACAATCGCCTCCCACGAGATCAAACCGGCAAGACGCGCGTCGTTGATCAGCACGCCGAGGTTTTTGTATGACCGCTCGTTGTTCGGGATGATATCCCTCGCAACGAGCTGATAGTAGACTTGTCTCAACGTGAGAGAGTATCCCTGCCGTTGATATTCGGCAATGATGTCATTAACCCGGTCAATGTGTTCCTCTTTGTCGGCGTTGAAGCGTTTTGGGACGTATTCAATCATTGTCATTGATTGCACCGTCCTCTTTTTTCTGGAAGACCATTGAAGAAAGACACAAAATATCCTTGATACCTTTGTGTCCGATCAATACACCGAATGTAATTGGCATGCTTGCGATAATTATGCCTAAATATGGTAATATTATCAATCCTAACGAGATCGTCACTATTGACAATATTATGTAACCTGATACCCCTTTGATTGCGTTGGACATAACCCTCGCATGCTCTGCGTCCTCCCAATCTAAAATCCAATCATATTTTTTATCGATGCATTTATCGATACATCTCTTGATGAACATAATCATACAGATACCTCGTCGACCATTCCGCTCTTTATTAATTCATCAACGTTTATATAACGTATGTTTTCCAAATTCATAGAGCCGTTTCTAGATTCATAAAATGATATTCTGGGCACTCCGAAACATGCTGATAACACTGCTTCGGATTCTGTATTGTTTGGGCCAATCCACTCGAGATAATAGACGCGTCTATTCGGCACCTTGAAAAATTTTGTTTTTTTGATAGTCGGGACGCCATCGAAATGAGATTTGACCAAACCGTACATTTTTGTTTTGTTTGTTTTTATTCTGTATTCCATCTCACTCACTCCCCAATTCCGCGGCATCGCTAAAAAGTCGTTGAAACTTTTCATAATTTTCAATTTGCCGGCGTTTGATAAAATGAGTAAAATTTTGACGGCAGGTCAGGATCTGGACGTTTGTGAGGACAGGACTGCCGTACTCGTTTTGGCAATCTGCCAGCATCCATTCATTTGGATCCGGATTGTCGTCTCGATGGCAAATAATGATAATTTTCTCTTCGGCCAAATTATTATAATCATAAACGGCATCTACGATCATGTTGATTTTTTCTGAAGATTTTTTGCCTGGAATGATAATGGTTTGTCCGGCCACAATATCCGGACGGGAAAAATTCGTGAATTTGCCGAATTGCCGGCGGATCGCATCAGAGATCATCTGACTCCTCCGGTGAAATTGTTGCATAATCGATTTGGTTGGTAGTCTGCTCAAGATTCCTATCGAACGATTCCCCAATTTTTGTAAAGTAGCGTTCGCTTATTGTTAATGTCTTCATGTTAAACGGTCCTAGATTGCAGTCATGTCTGGTAACATAACTAATAGTTTGATATCTTATCTGATGATATATAATATTTCCGATTATTTTCAGATAGGAAATAATTATGGAGGCATTATGTATGTCACTAATTGAAGAAAAAACGAACTATTTCCGGCACGACTGTAAAAAAATGGGGCTGTCTGAGGAGACTTGCAACGAATATGCATCTGTTATTGCCGAATATCTCTTGGCCACTCATAATCCTGCTATAAATTTTGATGCAACGTATCAGGATCACAAAAAAAGCCTAAATATTTTCAGCGATCATTTGCAAAATCAACAGTTGAGTTATAGCCGGATTAAATTTAAGATCACGGCTGTTAACAATTACTATCGCATGCTACTGGACGACGGTTAGATCTCTCATAATCCCGTCCCGGAATGGCGCAAACGATACATCCGAATTTTTAAATCAGAGAGACCCCCGGAACGACAATCAATCGATGATCAAACATTTGCTGCCCTCGTCAGTGCTGCTGATCGGGCACACGAAGCAATTTGTATTATGCTTGGAGGCACAGCCGGTCATCGCCGCGACGAGATCAGGCGATTGGATTAGAGGAGTGTGGACATTTTTAAGGACATAATCAAAGTTCACAAACATCCTAAACGAACGAGATTGATTACAATACTGCACCCGCAGCTGAAAGACTATTTGCTCCAATATTGTGACATGCGGGAAGAAAGGGGTGAAAAACTGACACCTGAGAGTCCCTTAGTCGTTGGCCGCTTGCGCGGAAACAGAATTGACGAAGATCGGATTAATGAGGGTGTGAAACGAATTGGCCGCAAAATCGGGATACATCTGGATTATGGAGACACGGACGAAAAATTTACCACTCATAATTTGAGACATTATTTCACAACATCGCTTAAAGAAAACGGAATGAAGGATGACTACATCGAAGATTTGAGAGGTGACCTGCGCAATCGCAAATCTGCAGACGGATATTATCACATACCTGTCAAACGTTTAAAAGAGGAGTATTTTCGTTGTTGTGTGGAATATGACATTCCTGATGAACTCGTAAAAATCTAAAAAAAAGGCAACCCGCCGGTTGGTTGTGGGATACCGGGCGGGTTGTTGATTGGGACTGGGCCTTCCAACTATCAAATCACGTCCAGACCGGGATTCGAACCCGAGTCGGGGCCTCGACAGGGCCCCATGATAGTCCCCTACACTATCTGGACATTGTGTTTTTTCAGGCCGCAGCCTGCGACTCTACAAAGATACTTTTCATATAAAAGGGTTGCCCTTTTTATGATTCTTGTTCAAAATATGAAGGTGATAAATCACTTTCATATTTGAATTGAAGTCCCACCTCCCAGACTCGAACCGGGGGCATCGCGGTGCCTGCGCGATTTTCGCAAACTTTGCGAAAAGACCAAACTACAGCCGCGCACTCTACCACTGAGTTAAGGTGGGTTATTCAAATCAATTCGCTATCGTTTTTTGTTTTCGCGAATCGGATTGATGCCTTTAACTCATTTCCCGTTTCATAAGGCCAGACATTATCAATAGCCCTCGGAAACGTATCTTCACATAGGATTCTTCTTATTTATTCCTTTCGTTAAGGGGCTTTGTCTTGAAATCAAAAGTGAACAAAAAAGTATTTTCTCAAAATTATATGTTAAAACCGTTGAAACGAAAGCCGTTTCAATAAATACCGTTTCAATAAATATTCAAAGGGCCTTTGAATTTTCATTCAAAGACCGGGCGCTTTTGACATCGTTTTTTTATTTGATTTCGTTTTTGGTTCCGTTTTTTGTTTCGCTTTTGGTTTTGTAAACGTTGAAATTGCGCCGTTTTTGGATATATTGTATCTTGAGATGCGGTGAATTACTTTTCAGCCTCCCGCCCGCTGTATTCAGGCGACAATCCGGTTGCCCGAGACAGTGAAAGTCACAACGGTTCCGTTAACTGTCACCGTGTAGTCGCCGTCTGCCAAGTCACTCAGCTGACCGATCTCGGTGGTAATGCTTTCCCATCCGATGATCAAGGTTGTAATACCGTCTTTGATTTGTACCGGAATGGTAATAGCGACATCGTTGTTCTGAAGGGTTCCGTCAACGGTGATGCTTGCTTTGTCAAGCGTCTCAGCGCTTCCGCCGCGCACAACCGTGGTGTTGACAATGATTTTTCCGTCAATGACTTCGATGACTGCGTTTTCAATGACCGCGGGTTTGTAAGTGTACAAGTCGCCGCCGGTAAATTTGAAAACGTAAATGAAAGTTTTGGGGGTGTCGCCGTTAATGATAAGTTGGTAATCGCCGGTCTTGAATTGGCTCTTCTTTCCGATTAAGATGTTAACCGTTTCATAACCGAAATCGCGGGTATTGGCATCGCCGGAATTGATGACGGGGACAATGACGCTGACATTGTTACCTGTCGTATTGACAGTAATATTGTCTTTGTCAAGGCTTTGACTGCGTGTGCCCTGAATTTGTACAACGATGCTTGCCATCACATTATCGCCCAATGTGTAAATTGTCACATCGTAGATGACGGCGGGATCGTAAACCGGCCGTTCTTCAATAAACGGTTCCGTGCTGTTGCTTAAACAGCCGCTGAAACTGATTGCCAAAACAGCGACAGCCAGAATCGACATAATCGTTAAAATTGTTTTTTTCATATTCATTCCCTCTTTTTTTTGAATAAATGTTGTGCCTTGGCGGATTTTATGATCTGCAATTCTCCCATTTCGTTTTTCTGTTTGAATCGTTTTTCGCTTAAATCCGTTTTTTGATTAACCGTTTTTCACATATCCGTTTTTCGTTCACCGTTTTTCGTTTACCGTTTTTCGCTAAACCGTTTTTCGATAAACCGTTTTTCGATAAACCGTTTTTCGATAAACCGATTTCGCTTGCCGTTTTTCGCTTAACCGATTTTCGCTTAACCGATTTCGCTTGCTGTTTTTCGCTTACCGTTTTTCGCTTAATCGATTTCGCTTACCGTTTTTCGCTTAACCGAGTTCGCTTATCGTTTTTCGTTTACCGTTTTTCCGTTTTAAATAGTGAATAAAATGGCCGAAGATGTAGAAAATTCAGCAATAAGTTTTCCGCGCGATAAATGCGAGGGCTGTATCAAGGATACATCCCTTTCCCGCAGAGAATTCATTGCGTATCAAAAAACGGCTTCATCGAAGCGTTCAAAAGCCGTCCGTCATTCGTTAAAAAACTCCGGCGTTACGTTTTTTATAGGGGTAACGGACCCTGCAAAATCATTTTTAAAAATTAAATTCCGCCTGCATAGGCACACAAATAAAAATAATAAGTAATAGTATTTAAAACCATTTGCTAAAATTAACGAGTATAATATTGGCAAAATAATAAACAATTTGATTCATCAATGACAATTAAGGAAAGTTCATAAAATTGCTTTTTTTATGATTTTTATGATTTTTATGATTTTTTTAGTTCATTGCCGGCACGAACGCTGAGTTTCAGTGTCTTATATGATGCTGTTTTTTATTCATCGGATTTTGTATTTAAAAAAAATCAATTGAGAAATACGAAGAATATATATGGGATACAACGTAATGTATTAAGGTGTCGCATCTCTTAAAAGCACCGGACTTCGTCTCAATTATTAATCTTCTTTTTGGGATGGCTTCTATCTTTTTCACGTTCAGCGGATCATTCGGTATTGCGGCAGCCTGTCTTTTGGTTGCGGCGGCAGCGGACGGCATTGACGGATATGTCGCCCGAAAAACCTCAAGCGGCCCGCTCGGCGCCCATATTGATTCGTTAGTGGATGCCGTCTCTTTTGGCGTTGCGCCTGCCATTCTCATTTATTGCATGAGCGGAGAATTGATTTCTGTTCTTTTCGTTTGCTTTTATGTCATCTGCGGTATCTACCGGCTGGCGCGTTACAACGCTTTCCCGCCTCAAACGCCTGTTTACTCGGGAATTCCGATCACTGCCGCCTGTGTTTTTTTGGCAGTCATGACGATTTTCTACTTAGAGGCATCCGCCGCCTTTGAAATCCCCTTCAGCAACGTGTTGATTTACATCATTTTGTTCATTTTGTCACTGTTAATGGTCAGCACCGCCCCTTACCCGAAAATCATGAAGAAATTCATCTTCATTCTTTTGATTATCCTCTTTTCGGGAACGATCATATCCGTATTTGTCAGCGGCCTCATCATTTTCCCCGGGATTTTGTTCCTGTTGATGCTGTTTTACCTGCTGTCTCCGCTTGCCGGCCTGATATGGAAGAAAGACTCCGTCCGACTCTGATTCGGAGGTGTTCGGTTGGCGTCAAATTCAAATCATTCAAACCATTCTAATCATTCTAACCATTCAATTCATTCAAACCATTCAACCCCGACCGAACGGGACAATGCTCTTTTTGAGGCGGGTATCAAACTCGGCTCCCTTTATCACCAGTTCGTCGGCGCCCCTCTTTCTCTTTCCGGCATCGCCCCTATGGAAGACGCGATCAAAAACAGCATTGGCGCTCAGCCTTACGTCGAATCCGTCAGCGTTAAGATTGATGAAAAACGCGTCAAAGAGGAACTGAATGAAACCTTTGGATACACGGAATTAAAAGGAATCATGCTGACCGTTCGCGTTGTCATCAAGTACAATTCTGTTCGCGCTTTCGCTTCGATGGAATATGATGAAAAACTCGGTTATCCGCTTATGAAAATTGATAAAGTGGAAGAAGAGTAAAGCGGAAGACGAAGAATAAAAAGAAAGCGGAAGACAAAGAATAAAAAGAAAGCGGAAGACGAAGAATAAAAAGAAGGCGGAAGAAGACGAAAAAAAGAAAGCGGAAGAAGACGAAAAAAACGGAAGACGAAAAATATAAAGTTTTTTTAATCAGCTCATATCCAGCGGATCCGCCTTCATATATTCCCTTAAAACCGTTGTCGCGTAACTCCCTCTCGGTAACTTGAATCCCAGTACAACGGCTGTTTTTCCTTCAAAAAACTCATCCGGCTCAACGGAGACGGCGGGCTCGGCTTCCAGCAAGATTTCTTTGCGAAGTCCTTTTGACGCGACTTCGGGGAAGGCGGGCGCCTTGAAATCTTCTGCCGTGAATCCGGTTTCTTCAATCAGCCGGCGCTCGATTTCTCCCATCGGCCCGTCGGCGAGAGGGGTTTCTGAACCGAAAAGAGGCGCCGTGATGAACGCGCGCTTTCGTTTTAATAGGGCGTTGATGCCGTCAATGTTTTCTGCGTCAACTTTTTCTAAGCGGCCGGAGTCGGGCATTTTGTCTTTCCCGCGGTAACAAACGATATCGCCGAGGGCGGCGGCGTTTAAGGACAGGCCGCTTCTCAGCCGTTCGCAAATGATTCGGTTGAATAGCCATGACTGATAAGCGTGTATAAACATGGTGTAAAGGTTTTTCGGCAAAATCATGAACGCGCCCTTGTAATCGCCGGGGCGCGCGATCAGATGACTGAGGAGCGCTTTTTCGTGTCCCAGATGGGCAGGGAATTCCGCGACGGCTCTTTTGAAGTCTTTGGATTCGCCCAGCCGGGCGCGAACGTCTTTCGTGTCCTCGGGTTCGCCCGGGTGCACTTCTGCCAAATATCTCATCACGGCCTTTTCCAAATCGCCTTTCAAAATGTCGGCGCCAACGAGATGCGTCAGCGGCCGTTTCGCGCCGAATCGCTGTATGCCGAAAAAGTTGGGAACGCCGCCCGCTTTTTGAATCTCGGCGGTTGTTTGGTCAACAGCCGCTTTCGTTTCATCCGCCGGCAGATCGATGTTTCGGATAATGATTTCAAACTCATTCCCTTCCAAATCGCCAAGCCCGATCGGATTTTGAGACCGGCCGAGGACGCGGACGGAAACGTCTTTCAAGCGAACGTTCTCAACCTGTTCTTTCGTGACATCGTAAAGACTCATTTTTTGAACCGTGACGGCTTTTTTGTCCTTCGTCCCGGCGTAAGTCACTCTCTTATGGCTGATGCCGAGAGCGCTTGAATAAGCTTTCAAAAAGTGGTTTGTGTCCCAGTTTGTTTTGGTGACTTCCGTCATCAGGTAACGGCGATTCTTGTCAATCACGTCGTTTTCTTCATAAGAATAATTGGAAATCTCGGTCACTTTAAAATCTTCGGGGCGATACCTGAGAAAACCTTTGACACCCGGTGTATCGGTAGAGTAAAGGTCGATTCCGATTTCTTTTTCCAATGCAGGTACTTGAATATTGTTCATGTTTGTGCCTTGTATGCTTGTGCTGCCCCTGTATTTTTTATCAGAGCATTTTTAAATGGCCGGTAATCTTATCGATTTTTTCTTCCTGCGCCGGCCCGATGCCGAGGACCGTGATTGTTCCCGGCTCAATTTCCGTTCGCCCCGCGTCAGTTATCAATGCTGTCGGCAACCCTTCCCGTCTTGCTTTTTCTTTCAGCTCAAAGAGTTCTTGAAGATTGGCGGCCTTTAGGACAACCTTTTTCTGCCCGCCGGCTTTCCAAGCGTCCAGCTCTCTTTTGTCTGTCCACTCCGCCGCCGAAACCGCGGCATGCGCGACTTGTACGGCAAGCTTCCCGGGTGACAGCTTCAAATCCATGCGCATCACAATGCACTGCTTATATTCGCCCATTTTCCTTTCCTCCGCGTTTGTTCGATTCAAAAGAACGGCGGACCAACTATAAAAATAAAACCAAAGAACTTTACGCCTGTTCTCAGATGAGGCAGATTTGGCAGATTTGGCAACTTGGTAACTTGCCAACTTGGTAACTTGCCAACTTGGTAACTTGTCAATTTGGTAACTTGTCAACTCGGTAACTTGCCAACTTGGCAACTTGGCTGCTTGGTAACATTGCCGACTTGGTAACTTGTCAACTCGGTAACTTGCCAACTTGGTAACTTGCCAACTTAGTAACTTGTCAACTTGGTAACTTGTCAACTTGGTAACTTGTCAACTTGGTAACTTGCCAACTTGGTAACTTGTCAACTTGGTAACTTGTCAACTTGGTAACTTGTCAACTTGGTAACTTGTCAACTTGGTAACTTGTCAACTTGGTAACTTGTCAACTTGCCAACTTGGTAACTTTCCAACTTGGTAACTTTCCAACTTGGTAACTTGTCAATTTGGCAGCTTGGCAGCTTAGGCAGACTCAATTTCGCCCGTTTCTGTTTCGTCCGATTCGGCGCCGAATGATTTTAAAATCTCTTTCAAATACACCCATACGTTTTCGGCGGCGACCAAATTCATCTTTTCCGATGGCGTGTGCGCGCCGATGATATCGGGGCCGATGGAAACCATTTGCATGGTCGGATACTTCTTGCGAAAAACGCCGCATTCAAGACCGGCGTGAATCGCCGTCGCTTTCGCGTCCGCTCCAAACGTTTTCCGGTACACTGCCTGACACTTTTTCAATAATTCTGAATTAAAATCCGGCTCCCACGGCGCGTATGAATGCGACATTTCAAAATTGAAACGGAAACGGTCGGCCAAAGCCATCATTTCTTTGATTTTATTTTTCAATTCGGACTCGCCGCCGGAACGCAGACTGTAAATGATTTCCAATTCCATTTTTGATTCTGCCGCGCCGGCATCGGGTTCAAAGGATTCGGTTTCGGAATGACCTTTATGGCCTTCATCACTGCCTTCGTCACAATTTCTACCACTGCCCTCATCACTGCCTTCATCACTGCCCTCATCACTTCTGCCGTCATCGTTTCCATCACGGCCTTCAATACGACACACAAGAAGTTCGGCAGGCGTCCGCGTCCTGACAACCGCCAAATTCCCCGATACCCACACCAAATTCGAGGCCCTTGACGACATTTCAAAAACGCCTGTTTGAACGGATGAGATGAACTGAATCAACTGTTCTGTATTTTTTGTAGAGAAGGATTTCAGGCAGTCATCTTCATTTGACAAATCCGCTTCAGTCACGGTCACCGTCAACCCCGCGTCGTTAAAACCCGGATCCGACAGAATCGCGGCGGCATAGTTTTCACTTTCCGCTATCAGTGTTTTGAACGGAACCGTTGTCATAAACAGACATTCCGCATATCGGGGGATAGCGTTGTGGGCGCCGCCGCCTTTCATTCTTACTATTTTTAAACAGTTGAGAGGATATTGTTCATGAACGGTTCTCAGGAAATTAATTAAAATACGGTTGGCGTTGCCGCGGCCAACGTGAATTTCAGTTCCCGAATGGCCGCCGAGCAGGCCGGCAACGGTTAAAGTATAAGCAGACGGGCCGACGCAAGCGTCTTTCAGAGTTTTTTGACCGGTTTTACCATCGTTTTCTTCAGTCTCATCATCGGCATCGTCGTCATCGGTTTCATCGTCGTCGTTTTCATCGTCGGCATCGTCGTCAGTCTCATCATCGTTATCGCCTGCTGTTTTGCCTGCTGCTGCCCCTGCTGCTGCCTTGCCTGCTGCTGCCCCTGCTGCTGCTTCCTCATCATTCACACAAGCGTTTTCCGTCAGGATCTGTTTTTTGAACCCGATTTGTGTTCCGCCGGCGCAACCGATGATGATGACGCCGTCTTTTTCCGAGTCCAAATTCAGCAGTATTTCCGCTGAAATGAAATCGTCTTCCATGCCTTGCGCGCCTGTCATCCCTGCTTCTTCATCTGTTGTGATAAGCAATTCCAAAGGCGGGTGAGGGATTTCCGATGACGCGGCAATCGCCATTGAATAAGCGATTCCGATGCCGTTGTCGGCGCCAAGTGTCGTCCCGTTCGCCGTTAAGTACGGAATATCGTTTTCGGTGACGTAAGACAAAGAAATGCCGTCTTTTGAAAAATCGTGAGGGCTGCCGTCTGCTTTTTCGCAGACCATGTCCATATGGGATTGTAAAACGACGGGCGGCGCGTCTTCGTATCCGGCGGTCGCGGGGACTTTGATTAAAACGTTATTGTAACGGTCCCTTTTTGTTTCAAAACCTTTCACCTTTCCGAAATCTTCAAGGAGAGAAGCGATCCGCTCTTCGTTTTTAGAACAGCGCGGAATCTTTGAGATTTCTTCAAAAAAGAATAAAACTTTATTAAAATCAGAAGATTGACGGTTTATTTTTTCATTTGTGGTTTCGGCTTCCTGCATATTTATTCATCCCGTTCCTTCGTCCTAATAATTTTTCAAAAGCACCATCTTCATAATAATGTTTCAAAGCTTCTTCATGATGGTTCATAAGCTTTTTCATAATGTTTCAAAGCTTCTTCATGATGTTTCAAAGTTTCATAATGTCTCTAAAGCTTCTTTTAATATTTTTAAATCATCGGGGTCTGCTTTTTTTGTCAGCTGCTCAAGGAAAAAGGGCACGTCGCGGCTACTGCCGTCGTTGTCGCTGCCGCTGTCGTCGTTGCCGCTACCGCTGCCGCCGCTGCCGCCACTACCGCTGCCGCTTCCTTCGCTGCCTCCGCCCTTCCTTTTCAAAAGCAAAACATTTCCGATTTCCCGTCCTTCACCGACGCCGGCCGCTGTTTTCAGGATCATTTCGCCGGACAGGCTGTCGGGGCATATCAGGAAATTCGCTTCTTTGACGGCGTCTTCAATCAAAATCGTATAATTTTCAGACGGCATTTGTTCCTGTGCCAGAATTTTTGTGACCGCGTCCGCGTCTTGAATCGTTTTGTCAACCGTTGCGTTCCGCCCGACATCGCCTTTTCGGCCGCCGGAGATGACGCCTATAAATGGAGTGATTCCCAAACGTTTCATAACGAAAGCTCCTTCGTGGGAACAAAAAAGAAGGTCATCCGGCGTTTCATTCATATCGGGGCCTGACGGCGCCGAAAAAATTAAGACACCTTTGGCGGTCAAAAACACGGATAAGCGGAAGATTTTGTCGATGCCGTACCGCTTTTTTATCTCGTTGTATGTTTCTTCCGGTTCATTCTTTTCTAAAAGAATAACGCTTTGGTTTGATTTTTCGGCGACGCGGTCGCCGTTAAGAACCGGAAATAAAGAACGGGCTGAAATCATTGTATCCCTGTTATTCGCTTACTGTTGTTCGCTTACTGTTATTCGCTTACTGCTATTCGCTTACTGCTATTCGCTTACTGCTATTCGCTTACTGCTATTCGCTTATTTGCTATCTGTTATTTGTTTATTTCATTAATACTTTCGCAACATATGAAAAAACATTCATCATACAGTCACGAAAAGAAATGGAAACGAAAAACTGAACAACAAATTATGAAAGAATTTATGATAAAAATTTATGATTAAATTTTTGAGAAGAATAGTCGTGCGCCGCATTTTCGTCTTTCGTCCGCTTCGCTACCGAAATCCGAAATTGCGGTCGTACTTGAACTTTTCAAGGAATGAGAAAAATGAAACACCCCCTTCTTCAAAAAATAAGAAAAGGGAACGCCCCTTTTCCCGAAACTTATCTTTCAGGTTTTTGGAAAAGCGGCGTTCGGGTTTGAATAAAACGAACGAATTGGTGTTTCATTTTTTTATTCTCTTTTAACTCCTCAAACCGACCGTTCATTACGAATTCCGGTCTGAGCGCAGCGAAGAACGGAATCGGAATGAACGGCTATTTTCATTATTTGCTGATGCTGATGTTGATGTTGATGCTGTTACCGGTTTATTTTCAGTCTATTTTCAGTCTATTGTCTGTCTATTGTCAGTTAATATTGATGATGATATTGATGAGAATAAGTCGTGCGCCGCATTTTCGTCTTTCGTCCGCTTCGCTACCGAAATCCGAAATTGCGGTCGTACTTGAACTTTCTGTGAAAACAAAAAAGAAAACACTCCTTCAAAAAATTATGAAAAAGCAGGTGTTTTACGCTATTGATTCATCGAAAATGGAGAGTTGTCAATCAATACGAAATTTATGTTTCACGTTTCACGTTTCGCGTTTCATGCTTTGCGTTTCATGCTTTGCGTTTCATGCTTCACGCCTTCATTTATGAATGTTTTTATACCTCCTACAACTTATTCATTGTACAATTAAGCATCATTCGCACAAATGGACATATTTTTTTCAAGATTTTTCGTAACTCAGGAGTTTTTTATGGAAGAATTCAACCAAGCCCCCATTGCCGAAGAGTTGGCCAAACGGCAAAAATCAATCAGTGTTGCTGAGTTCTTTGAAAAGAATCGTCATATTCTCGGGTTTGATTCGGCGCCGCGCGCTTTGATTACGACGGTGAAGGAAGCGGTGGATAATTCACTTGACGCCTGTGAAGAAGCGGGGTATTTGCCGGATATTATGGTTCAAATTAACCGCGGCGACGGCGATTATTTGACGATTATTATTGAAGACAACGGGCCGGGTATCGTGAAGGAGCAGATTCCGAAGGTTTTTGCGAAGTTGCTTTACGGGTCCCGCTTTCATGCGCTGAAGCAAAGCCGCGGGCAGCAGGGTATAGGTATTTCCGCGGCGGTTCTCTATTCTCAAATCACGGCCGGCAAATCCACTAAAATCATTTCCCGTGTTGACCACAAAACGCCGGCGCATTATTATGAACTCATGATCGATACGAGCACCAACGAGCCTTCGATTTTGGAAGACAAGACGGTGGACTGGGAGCGGCCCCACGGCACGCGTATCGAAATCGAAATGGCGGCATCTTATGTCAAGGGGCGGAAGCAATCCGTTTATGAATATTTGAAATCGACAGCGATTATCAATCCTCATGCCCGTGTCCGCCTCATTGAGCCCGACGGCAATGAAATTCTTTTTGACCGCGCGACAGATGAAATTCCGGCGCAAGCGGAAGAAGTGTTGCCCCACCCGCACGGCATTGAGCTTGGAACGCTTATAAAGATGCTTCAAAACACGGAGCGCCAAAAACTCGCACCCTTTTTACGCTATTCTTTTTCAAAAATCGGGCTTCAAACGGCGGATGAAATCTGTGACGCGGCGGGGCTTGATAAGGAAACAGACCCGCGCGAAATGGGCCGAAACGACGCCGTCAAACTCCTAAACGCTTTTAAGAAGGCAAAAATCATGGCGCCGTCCACGAATTGTTTGTCGCCGATTACAGAAGACTTGATTTACCGCGGTTTGAAAAAAGAGTTCAGCGTTGACTTTATCGCGACATCCGCCCGTAAACCCGCCATCTATTCCGGCAATCCGTTCGTGATAGAAGTCGGTGTCGCTTACGGCGGCAATTTCCCGAAAGAAGAGAAAGCGCAGATCATGCGTTTCGCCAACCGCGTGCCTCTTTTGTACCAGCAGGGCGCCTGCGCTGCCACGCAAGCGATTGAAAGCATCAAGTGGAAGCAATACGGCATCAGCCAGCCCGGCGGCGGCGTGCCGTTCGGCCCGTTCGTCATTTTGGTGCACATCGCGTCCACAAACGTGCCGTTCACATCCGAATCCAAAGACGCGATCGCCGGCATTGACATCATCGAAGAAGAAATTCAGCTGGCCGTCAAAGAAGTCGGCCGCAAGATGAAAACCTATCTCGGCAAGCAGGACGATTTGAAAAAACGCCGCGAAAAGGAAGTGATTATTACAAAGCTGCTCCCTCAG